>ERZ1106951.1590-NODE-1590-length-19618-cov-3.816337_pt1 | contig 19618 bp, 13 predicted proteins | sample MGYA00403676_ERZ1106951 | MGnify/ENA primary metagenome ERZ1106951 (study PRJEB35170, sample SAMEA104062398) | human gut metagenome | biome: human gut; feature: human-associated habitat; material: faeces | place: Denmark | collected 2012-04-23 ...
AGGACGGATGTAACAGCCAGAGCGAGTTCATCGAAAAAGCGATTCTGTTCTACTGTGGCTATCTGCAAAGCGAGTATGCCGGAGACTTCCTGCCGAAGATCCTTGGTGAAACGCTCGAAGCCATCCTCAGTATGTTCGGTGACCGGATCGGCAAGCTGCTTCTCAAACAGGCTGTCGAGCAAAATGTCTGCAATCACATCCTCGCTTCGGACACGGATATTGACGCGCAGACGTACCAGCAGATGCGCGGAAAAAGCTATCAGGAGGTGCTGCGGACGAACGGCCAGATCTCGTTCCCAGAGGTGCTTCGGCAGCAAAGCCGACTGTAACAGATGGCGCGACTGATACAAAAAACCGGCTTCATCAGCCGTAAAAGCGCAGGCGGATACATGAAGTATATCGCCACGCGCGAGGGCGTCGAAGTCTTGACCGGCAAGGGACCAGCAACCGAAAAGCAGAAAGAGATGGTCGCAAAGCTGCTCAAGGACTTCCCAGATGTGCGGGATTCCTTCGAGTATGAGGACTACAAGCAAGCGCCGACGCTGCACACTGCGTCGGCGCTCATTTCTGCGGCATTGGATTCACATATGCAGAATCTTCAATCCGAAAACGGCTATCTCAAGTACATTGCTACGCGCCCCGGCGCGGAAAAGCATGGCGCGCACGGCCTGTTCGGGCGGCAGGAAAATACGAATCTGACTGCGGCTATGCACGACTTGACCGCGCACGACGGCAACGTCTGGACGATCATCTATTCCCTGCATCGTGAGGACGCGGAGCGTTTGGGATATAACAATGCCGCAGCATGGCGCAAGTTGCTCGTCAGCCAACAGAATAAGTTTGCGGAAGCGTTTCATATTCCAGCGTCGGCACTGCACTGGTACGCAGCTTACCACGATGCGGATACGCACCCGCATATTCACATGATGATCTGGACAGATCAGGAGACGGTTTTGAAACGGGATGCTGTTGTGAAATTGCGCTCTGCAATGACCAACAGCATCTTTCAGGCAGAGTTGGAAAATCTCTATATTCGAAAAGACATAGCGTATAAGGATGTGACTGAAGCGGCGCGAGAAGTCATGCGCGAACTCGTTGATTGCATGGAATCTGTCTCCGAACCGTCTGCATCCATCCAGCAAAAGCTGCTGGAGCTTGCGCTGGAGCTGCGCACGACCAGCGGCAAAAAGCAGTACGCTTATCTTAAAAAGCCGCTTAAGGATATGGTAGATTCCATCGTGGATGAACTGGAAAAGCTGCCGGAGGTGGCGGCGTATTATGCTGTCTGGAATGGTCTGCGCGACACGCTGGAGGGCTACTATAAAAACCGACCCCGGCAGCATAATCCGCTCTCCCAGCAAAAAGAATTCCGTACAATTAAGAATGCAATCATTCAGGAAGCGGAGCGTCTGTGGCAGCAGATGGAGCAGACGCAGACAGCGACGGAACAGGACTCTTCGCAGGATGAAGAACCGTCTGCGGAGAAAACTTCTACAGACGCTTCTACAAATCCGACGCTTGCAAACGAGAATACTTCATTCACGCCTTCTTGCCCTGCGCAGCTTCCAACCGAATACCTTCTGAATTCAACCATCCGCCTGTTTCACCAGATGGGACAGATCTTCCGCGAGAATGCTGCGCCGCCCAGCAATCCAATGGGTATCCGTATCGACTCCAAGCGCCGCAAAAAGCTCATACAGAAGCGGCTGGCAATGGGCCATAAGCAGGATGACCATGAGCAGGAGCAAGGCTATGAACAGGTCATACGATAAAACAGGCGGCACTGGTTTTACAGCGCCGCCTGCCTAAATATTCGCTTAAAAATCTTCGGTCAATGCACGTTCACAGAACGCTTTGAGCGCCGGAACGTCTTCTGTTGCCGTCTGCCAGATGCGATCTTTGTCCATTGAACCATAGTCGTGCGCAAACATATTGCGCATATTTTTGATCGCACGCCAATCCATCTGCGGCTTGGTTTCTTGCACATACGCATCGGAAAACTTTCCAGCAAGCTCACCGATCTGAAGCAGGTTCATGCTGACAGAATCCATGTAATCCTGATCTTCCAGAAAGACATCGAACTCACGACCGAAGCGGGAAAGTGTCTTTTCGACTCGATTACAATACTCCAAAATGTGCGCCAGAATCTGCGCGTCGCGGTTAGGAAAGCTCATACAGCAGTACCCGATCCTTTCGCAGATTTTCGAGGAAGGCTTCGTCTTTGTTGTACTTGAGCGAGCCGGTTGTTACAACGTCGATGCTCTTTTTGAGCGCGTCTTCCAAATCGGCATACAGACCGCCAAGGGCGAACAGGCCGCGCAGCTTGGGTGCGTCTACACAGAGGTCTACGTCACTGGCAGGTGTTGCGTCGCCTCTTGCATAGGAGCCGAACAGGAACACCTTGTCCACGCCGTGCTGCTTTGCAATCGGCGCGACGATCTCACGAATCTCATCGATCGAATATACTTGCGTCTGCATTCCGTGCGCCCCCTTCCTGTAACCAGTATACCCTAAAACAAAAATCTTTGCAACGGGTGTATGCACAAAAAGAACGTGCATGAATTGCAGAGAAGAAACAGGAGGTTGAATGAAACAAGAATCATGGTGTCTGCCGGTCACATTGGTCAATGCCAAGACCGGTAGCATTGCAGAGATCACATATCCCTGCAGCAATGCAGAGATGATAGAAGCCCTTGCGCGCTGCAAGATCCCATATGGCAGCGGCGCGTATTATCACAAGGTGGAAGAAGACCACATGGATGGCCGTCGTAAAGATGTCCTGACAAAAGCGCTGGCAGGAACCATTGGGAGCAAAGCTGCTCCGCCGACGATGCGTGAACTGAACTTCCTTGCCGCACAGATTCAGTGTATGCCGGAGAGGAAACGGGATGTGTTGCGAAAAAACATTTCTCAGCTTCCGGCTTCGAGTATGGCGGATATTCTCCTCGTGGTACAAGATTATTCGCAGATGAGCGTGGATGACAACGTGCAGGAACTATCAGTGCGTGCCGTCCTGTGGGATGAAAACAACTCATATTTTCAGGTTGCAATTAGGTCCCCACAAACAGAAGAAGCGGAAATAATTGATTGTCCGATTGACCATTCCGCGTTGGCGGCAATTCAAAATAAGCTCAGTATCCGCAATATAGATGCCTGCATCGAGCAGGTCGACGGCGTGATATCTTGCGGCTCAGAGATATCGTTTGCAGACATCAACCGCTTGGCATCTGCACTGAAGGAAAACCATGTCGGCCAGCAGCTTGGAAAATACAAAGCTGTTTTGGAACTGGAAGACTGCGCAGATGTTGAAACCGCAATTACGTTGGCAGGCAGGCTGGATGAATATGAATTCTGCCCGGACGCGGATATGCAGGACGTGCTTGGACGGTACATTCAGGACGCGGATCAGCTCGACTACGATGAAGAAATGGATGCCGCCGAGGAATTTGGAATTGCAGATACGGACTATGGAATTGTAAAACGTGCAGATTCTGCTCCAACAATGCAGTTTGATATGCAGCTATAGGAGGTGATGTTTTGGCACAATACATTGAATTTACCCCAGAACAAAAAGAACGCGCCGCGTCTGTCGACCTCGAAGAATTTCTTCGTCGGCAAGGCGAAAAGCTCATCAAGTCCGGGCGAGAAAAGCGGCTTGCCAGTGACCACAGCGTCACGGTGCGCGGCTGCGAGTGGTTCGATCATGCCTCGAACGAGGGCGGCCGTGCCGTCAGCTTCGTTCAAAAATATTACGGCAAAAGCTATGTGGAAGCCATGTCCATGCTGCTTGGCGAGCGCATGGAGCCGGTTTATCCGCAGGCAAAAAAGCAGGAGCCGATGGAACAGAAGCCCTTCGCGCCGCCCGTTCCGAACGCGAACATGCACCGCGTGTTCGCGTATCTGCTCAAAACGCGCGGGCTGGATGCGTCGGTCGTTTCATACTTTGCGCGTCGGAAAATGATTTATGAGGACGCGGCGCATCACAATGCTGTGTTCGTTGGAACCGACGAGGGCGGCTGTCCGCGCCACGCACATCTGCGCAGCACGAACAGCTTCGGCAAAGCCTTTCGTCTGAACGTCGAATCCAGCGATCCGCGTTATAGCTTTCATCATACCGGCACGGACGGGAGCCTTTATGTGTTTGAAGCGCCCATTGATATGCTGTCGTATATCTCCATGAACCCGCATCAGTGGCAGGAACCCAGCTATGTGGCCTGCTGCGGCACGTCTCCGATTCCGGCGATGCAAATGCTGCAACCGGATACGCAGATCGTCTATCTGTGCTTAGATAACGATGATGCCGGACACAGGGCGAGCGAACGGATGGCAGAGCAGTTACGCGAACGCGGCGTTATGACGGAGCGGCTCGTGCCGGAACTGAAGGATTGGAACGAAGACTTGCTTGCAGAGCAGCGGGAGGAACTTGCCCCATGCCTGAGTCTATGACTCCGTTGATCATACTCGGCGTGGTGGGTGCATTGTTCATTCTTCTGCTTTCGCTTCTTACCAACAACTACTCCTTAAACAACATCAAGTCTAAAACCGTTGGCGACGGCCAGTACGGGACTGCACGCTGGGCCACAGATCAGGAGATCCGAAAAGCCTACGTTACGGTTCCCTTTGACGTTGCATCATGGCGCGCTGGGAAGAAGCGCCCGACCGTGCAAGGGCTGGTTCTTGGAAGTGTGCAGCGCGGCAAAAGATTGGAAGCATTGGTGGATCGTGACGATGTGCATTGCCTCATGATCGGCGCATCCGGTGTCGGCAAGACCGCGTTCTTTCTGTATCCTAACATCGAATTTGCCTGCGCCTGCGGTATGAGCTTTTTAATTTTGGATACGAAGGGTGACCTCGCGCGCAACTGCGGAAGAATTGCGCAGAAGTACTATGGCTATCGCGTCTCAGTGGTCGACCTGCGCAACCCGATCCGCTCGGATGGAAACAATCTGATGACGTTGGTCAACCGTTACATGGACGTAGCCCGTGAGCATCCGGACAACCTTGCGGCGCGGGCGTATGCAGAAAAATATGCGAAGATCCTCGCCAAAACCATCGTCAATCCGGGCGGCGACGAGCAGGATCGTGGACAGAACTCGTACTTCTATGACGCAGCAGAGGGTGTGCTGGCAACCGTGATCATGACGCTGTCGGAGTTCATTCCGCCGGACAGTGCGGGGCATGACAAGCGGCACATCATGTCCGTGTTCAAGCTGGTGAAGGAACTGATGGCTCCCATGGGAAAGAAGAATGGATTTCAGGTTCTGATAGACAGCCTGCCGGATACGCATAAGGCAGGCTGGATGGCGACCGCAGCAACCAGTTCCTCCGAACAAGGCATGGCCTCCGTCATGTCCACGGTGCTTTCCCGCCTGAATTCATTCATCGATTCCGAGCAGGAGCAGGTGCTCTGCTATGACAGTCCAATCGATGCGGAGCACTTCGCGTCCGAGAAGTGTGCAATTTTTCTGATCATCCCGGAGGAAGACCCGACGAAACACTTCATGGCGGGCCTCATGATCCAGAACCTGTCGCGGGAGCTGTTTTCTATTGCGAACGCCAACGACGGCAAGCTGAAAAAGCGCGTGGTATTTTACTGTGACGAATTCGGCACGATGCCGCCCTTTGACGTTCTGCCGCTGTTCTCCGCAGGCCGAAGCCGCAAGCTGACGCTCGTGCCGATCATCCAGAGTCTCGCGCAGCTCGAAAAGAATTACGGCAAGGAAGGCGCGGAGATCATAGCCGATAACTGTCAGGACACGATCTTCGGCGGCTTTGCACCGAACAGCCAGACGGCAGAAACGCTCTCCAAAGCTCTCGGCAGCCGGACCGTTTTGACCGGCTCCATCAGTAAGGGAAAGAACAGCAACAGCCAGAGCTTGCAGATGGCAGAGCGCGCATTGCTCTCTCCGGATGAGCTGAAAAGTCTCCCGAAGGGAGAATTTGTTGTCATGAAAACCGGCACACACCCGATGCGCACGAAGCTGCAATTATATTTCAAATGGGGCATCAAGTTTGAAGAACCATATCAGACACCGGAACGTGCCCAGCGCGAGGTTTACTACGCGGGAAAGGAGGAATTGCTGATGAATATCAAGAAAAGTCTGTATTCCCAGCCGCAGCCGGTCACGGCATCAAAGCCGGGCGGCTATATGAGCAGCTATGCCGAGAAATGAGCTTCTTCGGCTCCATCTATGCCGATCCCGACCTGCCGCACCGGGCGCGGACAGTCTATATGTACCTCCGTGACCGTGCAGGCGGCGGGAGCTGCTGGCCGGGCATCAAGACGATAGCCCGCGACCTGCACCTCTCGCCGCGCACGGTTCAGCGTGCCTTGAATGACTTAGAACGCGCCGGATACATCCAGCGCCAGCGCCGCCACCGAGAAAACGGAAGCTGCACGTCAAACTTATACATTATAAATGAGGACAAATAACAACGCGGACGCTCCCCGCCAAGGGGAACGTCCGCGCATTTGCTGTCACCAGCGCCGTGACACCACGGCGTAGCTTGAAGGACCAACTCTAGCTGAGAACCAATACAGAAAAAGAAATCTGAATCTAAGAAAGGAAATCAGAAGGAGCCTTCTTCAAAATAATTCGTGCATTTTCAGAAAAATGCGCTAAAATAAAAGAAAGGAACAGACTGTTCAGGTGTTCGTTTCTAAAGGGAACGGACTCAATGCGGAATGGGGTGAAAGTCCCCGCGAACCGGTCACTGTGAAGCTCCAACTGCGGGAGATAAGTCAGATACGCGCCTGAGCATGGAACAAAAGCGACGCCTCGTCAACGGTCTGCTTTTTACCGGCAGGAGTTCCTGCCAGTGAATCGGCATTCGTGGGCGTAGTGTGCTGCGAAGGCCGTTTTATTTTTGAGCAAAAAATTCACGCAAAGTGTCCCACTTTACGTGAATTAGTATCCAAACACTTACCGCGTCAGGGTTTCCTGTGTTGGTGACGGGAATACTGACTGCATATGGGCATAGAAAGACCACCGACACGATACCGTATCGGCGGGTAAAACCGTATTGAATTTTACACGTTATGCGCCGATCTGCAAAACGCCGACGCTCTGGATACAGCGGCGCTTGCTCTCCATCGATGGGTGAACGTAGAGCTTCAGCGTCGTTTTAATGTCCGCGTGACCGAGCAGCTCACTGACGCTTTTTATATCCGCGCCTGCCTCCACACATCTTGTTGCAAACGTGTGCCGCAGCGCATGAAAGCCGCGGTGACGGATGCCGCAGCGCCGCAGAAGCACCGTGAACTGATACTGGCAGGTGCGCGGGTCCATGGGGCGGTCTGCGCGGCCGGTCATCAGATAGGCATCTGGCGGGAGCTTCGCGGAAACCCTTTTCAGCAAAAGCAGCAGCTCTGGATGCAGCGGTATGATCCGCTCGGAGCTGTCGCTTTTCGGGCGCTGCACCAGAAGCTGGGATACGCCATGCAGCGTGACGCGCTGCACAGACCGGCAGACATGGAGCGTTCCTGCAAGAAAATCAATATCGCTTACCCGCAGCGCGCAGACCTCGCCGACGCGCAGTCCCGCGTGAAGCGCCAGCATCACGGCAAGGCTGATTTTCTTTGACGGGAATAGGGCTTTTCCGAGCGCGGCAAGCTCTGTCTCAGAAAATACGTCGATCTTTTTCTGCGTACAAGCCGGGAGCTTCGCGTTCAGCGCGTCGCAGACGCAGTGATACTCCCGCTGAGCATAGCGCAGCAGCGTTTTGATCAGCACGGCCAGATCACGTACTGTTTTTGCGGACAAACCGCCGCCACTGTGAAGGCGTCCGTGCTGCTTCATCCAGAGAAGGAAACTAGAAAGCTCTTTCGCCGTCAGTCTGGACACTGGAATGCCTCCGAGGTGCGGCAGAATATGGCGTTCCAGCATGAAACGGTAACGCTCCCGTGTGGAGAGTTTGACATCGGTTTGAAGCAGATACTGAGAAAAAAGCTCTTTCAGCGTCAGCTCACACGCAGCCGTGCTTTCGTGTGTCAGCGCCTGCATTGCTGCCAGCTGCTTCTTCTTTGCAATATCGTGCGTCCGCCCATAGACAGACTTGTATTTTGCCTTGCCATTTGGCAAGCGCATGGCGATATACCGCGCCTCCCAGCGACCGTCTTTCCGGTGATAAATGTTCTCTCCGTATTTCGGCAAGTGCTCCACCTTTCCTTTTTACCAGAATCATGACGGCAAATACAAGACAAAACCGTTCTGCATCTGCTGATGCAGATTTACATAACTGCTTCACACACTTTTTACACGATGAAATTTGCAAGAAATTGATGATTGAAGACATGGAATCGGGTTGACTTTTCTATATCTGCATGTATAATAAGTATAAAAGCAGAATATTTTGTGGTTTAATCGTCACGTGAAGTGGGACACTTTACGTGAAAAAATCCTCGCCGTACACACGGTTAGGATACCACAAAAGAGAAAACCAATTCTGCGGTCATACAATTTCATACTGCGTGATTTTTGCTTGCCGAGGATGTGTAATCACAGGTCGCAGCCATGATTGGACTGAGCCTGTGATGAAAGAGGAAGGCTGTGTACATTGGGAGTGTACGCGGCTACTCGCCCGGAGCCGTAAGGATGAGCAAGATTCCAAAGTGGCACGCGGCAGAACGTAAGACAGCGTTTTGTTTGCAAGTCATGTGATCGAAAGATCGCCATTGTGGGGCTTGCCCCATGAGAAGGTAGGAGTCAGAGCGCGGATGTAAATTACATCCATAGTCCAAGTCGGAAGAATCGCTATTCTCACTGCATGGGATTCTGTCTGGTTATGACCCCTGAAATGCAGAAGGCAGACAAAAAACGTATGGTAGGCAGCACGATGATCTGCTTATTGTACTTGACACGGGCGTCAACTGTTCCCTCTTTTACGGAACAAGTGACGCTATTTTTATTTGTGTCTCATCCAGATTATCCCATGATAGGGGTAGTCTGTGAAAAAGTACGATAGGAGGAAAAACGTATGCACGGCGAAGAACAGCAGCTTCAAATCCAGCAGCCCAACTGGCAGGAAAAACTGGACCCACAGCTTTTGTCCCGCGTCAAGCAGATCATCGCGCGAAAGAACACTGAGTTTATTTTAGACCACCAGAACGATAGCCTTGAACAGCTCAGCGCCTACCTGAAAGCCTGTATGGATGACATCGGGCATCCGCCCGCGCGAGTAGAAGTAATCGGCGGTGATTTCTTAGAATACCGTTTTGAATCATGGTCGAAAGCTCTCCGCAGCTTTTATAGCGGCTCAGTATCTGCCAACCTAAAAAACCCGCCGCCGTTTGCAAATCGAAAAATCGTGCGCGACCTTTATGCGGCGTTAGATTCGCAGCTTCAAAGGGCGGATGCAGCCTGTACCAAGGAGGTACGGGCATGAAAGGCAAACCGTTCCGAGATCGAGACAACCGGGCGCTGCATGAGCGTCGGATGAAAGAGCGCACACGCATTGTTGTTACGCAAAAGAATATTGAATATATCCTTGCACATCAACACGATTCCCGAGAAGAACTTGCTCGCTACCTACGGCAATGCAAAAAAGAGCTGGGACACGTCCCAGCTCAGTCTGAGGTTATCGGCGGCGATTTACTGGCGCTTCGATTTGGCTCCTGGGCAACGGCCCTGAATTACAGCGGCTATGTGGACTACAAAGGTCCAGCCCTAAATGCGCTGCCGTTGGAACGCACAGCAATCTTTCAGGAAGAATATAACCGCCTGTCGGAGCAACATGTAAAGGATAAAGACGCGCGGAAGAAGCAGGCGAAAGAGAACCGCCGGGAACAAAAATCCGCCAAAAAGCGCGAGAAAAAAGCGGCAGCCGCGGGAGGCTCCAAATGAGCGGCGGCGCACAGAACCGTTTTGACGGTCAGCAGTGGCGCGAGGAGCTGATCCGCAAGCGCACAAAAGAAGCGCTCGCTGTCTGGCCGCAGGCAGAGCGATACCTCCATTTTAATGAGGAATATAAGCATCAGACCGCCATCTATGAGCAGGAGCGCGCTGAAAAGCTCCGTGCCAGAAAAGAGCGCAACGCCCAGCGCGAGAAAAAGCGCGGCGCGCCTGCTGCGCCGGTAAAACCGGAATCCGAATCTCCTTTCCAAACAGTCGAGGAAAGGAGGCCGCAGTATGCCGAACGGTAAAAAGCAGTTTCAGGGCAAAGGCCGCCGGTTTCGCGGCGATGTCTGGCTGGATGAGAAAATCACTGGGCGGACGATCCACGCGCTTCAGACGCGCGGCGTCAAGTTCCCCGCAAACGTCAACCCGCGTGGCACGCGGGAATTTAAGGACGAATATAAAAAGCAGCTCAAGCTGTTCCGGCAGGAACACGCCGCCAAAATCGCGGCGAAAAAAGAAGCGGCGCAGAAAGCTGCCCAGCAGCCTGCGGCGGAAGAAGCTGCACAATAAATTAGATGCAATCTGTTTGGGAACGGATTTGCACATAGACTGGCTTCATCCCCCTGAAGCCGACTGCCGAAATCCCCGGTTCCGAATTGGGAACGCGGAACCGGGGGACCTCAAAACGAATCTACCGGGCCTTCGCCCGTCTCAATAAGGCGATACGCGCCGACAACTGAATAGCCACAGCGAAAGAGCATATTGCCCCGGCGAAGCGACGCGACGAGACGAGCGCGCCAACGGGCAGAAAACGCGGTCTACGTCGCGGCGGGCGGGAGCGCAGGAAGCGGTATTGTATCTGTGGCGTGAAAAGTCCTTTGTGGTCAACGGCGCAAGCCGTAGACATATGCGCCGACGCGGAGTGTTTCTCATCCGTGCCGGTATTCCCTGCGAGAAATGTTTCTATCGTGAAAAATCACGCTGCTGCCATTCATGCGACGGCAGCGCAAGTAAGTTGCATGGGCAGCGCGGCCTTACTTCCGGGCTGTGCTGGCACAAAGGAAGAAAAAATTAAAAGGAGAACAGATCATGAAAACATCCAAGAAAATGCTTTCCCTGCTTCTGATTGCCGCGATGCTCGTATCCGTGCTTTGCATGGGCGTTTCGGCAACGGAAGACTACGACCCTGTTAGCATCAGCGAAGGCGAACCCGTTACCATCAGCTGGAACGGCACGACCGGCACCGTCGTAAGCGTTGACGGCTCCAGCTACATTCCGAAGGAGTTCCTCCTTTGGGCGCAGGTCGATTATTCGGTCACAGTTGACGGCGAGCCCGTTTCCTGGAACATTGCTCCCGGCGAAGGTGATACTTCAGCTTCGTATACGATTGCGACCGACGCGACGAACGCTATCACCATCGTCGCAACCAACGGCACGACGACCTACACCATTACCTGCCCGCACTACACCGCGGCAGCAGCTGGTGTCAATCCGGTTGATGTCAACGGCTATCTGCCTGTTGGCCAGTTCGCTCGTTGGAACAGTTTCGGCTGGGGCACACTCTACACCGACAACACCAACGTTAGCTCTTCCAGCAACGATGTGAAGTTCAAGACCGGTTATGTCTCTACCGGCGTTTCCCTCGGCATGGCTGGCGGATACGTCCAGTTCGACATGGGCGACAACCGCATTGAGAACAATGCCAGCAACAAGTACGGCATTGACTTCATCGTCTATGGCAACGCTTTCGTCGGCAACCCCGAAGCTGCTGGCGTTCAGGTTTCCAACGACGGTATCAACTGGTACACGCTGGCTGGTTCTCGTCATTACATGAGCGATACCAAGTGGAACCAGAATATCTCCTATGTCCGCCTGAACGCTGCCAACAAAACATTGAACAGTGCGTTCACAGCAGCTGGGATTTACGTCTCGACGGACTTTGCTGCCCCGTCTTCGGACAGTGCTTCTGCTGTCGATGCAGCAATCGGCGCAGCAACGTGGACCGGTGTCCCGCAGCTTACCGGCAACACCTATCCCAAGACCTACAACACCGCTTCCCCTGCAGCAGCTGCATGGTGGCCCGAGTGGGAAAATGATTCTAACGGCAAACCCGAGAACTACAAGAACGTTTGGAACATCAACGACACTGTAAACGGCGTGAGCTGGCTGAGAAGCGGTTCCGCAGAAGTTATCACTTATGCGGGTGTTACGACTGTTGAGGATGACATGGTCGTTCTGAACGAGGGTGCTACCGCAGCTCCGACGCAGGCTGAAATGACCAACGTGTATCAGTGGGGCTATGCGGATGTCCGTGTCAACGGCTCTCAGTATGGCACCATCGTCAACAACCCGTATGCTGATGCTCCTTCCGCTGTTGGCGGTGGCGATGGCTTCGACCTCGCTTGGGCAGTTGATGCAAACGGCAATCCTGTTCAGCTTTCCTCTGTGCGTTACGTCCGCGTTTACAGTGCAGTTCTGTTCAGCGCAGGTGTCTTTGGCGAAACTTCTGCCGAAGTTTGCGGTCTTTATGTTGCAAACGGGGATGGTTCCGGTGCTGCTACGACGACGCCTACAGTGAAAGTTGGTACTAGCACTGTTACAACTTCCAACATGGGTACAGTCACTAAGAAAGTATACAGCGCAACCACCAAAGTCACTGTTACATCTGGCGCAGAAAACATCTACGTCAATGGTGAAAAGGTAACATCTGGAACTGAAATCACTTTTAGCACGCCGAGCGGAAGCACAAATTATGTGCAGGTTATCACGCAGAGTGGAACTGAAGCTCCGTATATTACAATGGTGAAAATCACAAGATAACAGGAGGAGTGTGGACGCGGATACTTAATCGTATCAGTGCCCACTTTTTTTATGCAAAAAACAAAAAAAGTATTGTCATTCCTCCTATGCATTGCGATTATATGTGGAATGTTTTCTCTTCCAGTCTTTGCAGACAATATGTCCAACATCAAAGTGTTTGCGTCTGGAGAGGAATTATCTGTTCAAGTAATCGGTACAGCTAATTTCGTAGAAGCAGAAACTCCATATACGCTCTATTATGCTAAAGCGCCTTTTGGGACAACTCAAATCACAGTGTCACTTGAATCGGGCTGGTTTGTCCCTGAAACATGTTTTGGGGGAACCGTCGAAGATGATAGCGTTTCATTGGAAAATGCTGTTGAAAATGACGCTTTAGCAGAAGTTATAGAGGGAATGAGTGGCGACGGGCTAATCAATATTACAGATGCTTCGCTCATTGCTTCGTCTGATGTCATTTCAGATCTAATCTATTTTTCAAACGAAGAATTTGAAGGGGCGCCGCTTGACATCCTGTTAATACAGGTAAGCACTGTAAACAGTGGCGGAAACGTTCTTGATGACACGAAAAAAGCTCCCCTTTCTAATTTGCTGGAGACCGTAAAAGACGGGAACTCTAACTACTATCTTACAAATGACCGTTACAATGGTAAGGAATCAGATACCATCTCAAGCAAAAACGGGAGCTTCTGGGCAGCGTTCACAGCAGCCAACGGTCCCCGGTCCAAAGCGCAGAACGTGCTGGATACTGCAACAACCGAGGCGCAGATTACCGCTGCGGTTGCTGAACTGAACACCGCAATCCAAAAACTGATTCCTAGGTCTCAGCTAAACGCGACCTACCTCTACGAGACGCTGCAAGAAAGAAACTACGGTGACGAGTATCTTGAGGATTTTACCGCCCCCAGCGTCCAAAAATTCCGTGCGGCGCGCAGCGCGGCGCAGAGCTATCTGGATTCCCTGTTCAACACCGACGGCTCCGCCAAAGAGGGAGTAAACATTGCTGCAAACCAACCGACCGCAGATGATTATGCAAATGCACTGAAAAACAGCGGCCTTGTTAGCAATGATTCCGTTGAGGAAAGCAAAGTCAATTTGCGCACCATTCAGGCTCTTGCCAAGAAGTACGCTATGACGGAGAACGATGGCAAGTACACGGACAAAAGCTGGACAGCGTTTGAAAAAGCCCGCAAGGATGCTGTAGACTACGCCGCCAAGCATCCGGTATCCGAGAATATGAAAGCCGGTGAACCGCAGCAATATGCGTTGTTGACAAGAGCGTTTTTATCTGCTGCGTATGGTCTGAAATCTGCATCCGATGAAATCACCGTCACTTTTTCCTTTACGGATGATCTGCACTTGCGGATTACGAACCTGGCAGGTGGCTACGTTTCACAGATGGCAGACCCGAAAGGCAATACGCCGCAGATCAGGAAAGTAACTCTGTCCTCAGGCTCCACACTTGCCGACCTCTGGAAACAGACTGGCTGCCAGCCGGGTACCAGCTATCTCGGCAAAACTGCCTACAGTATCTGGTACACATTTGTCAACGATACAATGCTCTACGGCGCAACACCCGGCGTCAATCAATACTTTGCGGACACCAACTATGTATTGAAAGACGGTGATGAAATTCACCTTGCGCATATGGAGTGGCCGTCCTACACGTTCAATTACATCTATCGGGATGAAGTGAACTGGACGAACATGACGGATGCGCTCGGTGTCCTGCGCTTCAAGGAAACCGGTGCGCAGACTGCCGCAGCTGGCGAAGAAACGACGTTGACGATTGAGCACACGTCCGCGCATCTTTGGACATATACCGGCAGCTACAGTGCCTATGAGGGCGCGACGATTGCCGCCTATGGTCCGCAGAAGGATGGCAGCTATCCGGAGACACCGATCCTGTCTGAAACCACGTCGGATGCAAGCGGCTCCGTGAGCTTCAAGCTCTATCAGGAGGGCAAGTATCTTATTACTGCCTACGACGCACGCGCAAACGACGAGGATTCCGCAATCTTCTACTCCGGCACTGTCGCCGCTCCGTATCTGGAGCTGACTGTCGGAGATGCAACGCAGCCCGACGCGGTTCGTGCCGATCTGAAAGCAGCACTGGATAAGGTCTACAACGCCTATCCGAAGAAGATCTTTGGCGACGATACCTGGGCAGATATCGAATCTGCGTACAAGGCGGCCGTTGCTACTCTGAATGATTCGACGGCTACGACCGGCGAAGCATACCTTGCGCAGCAGGCAGCGATCCGCACCATCCAGAGCAAGCAGACCGAAACGATTCAGGCCAACAAGACCGCGCTTGAGACGTTCCGGACAAATCTGAATAAGCTCCCGGACGATGTGAACAAGATCACAGCCAGCGAAAGCGTCAAAGAAGCAGCAACGACGCTGATTCAGTGCTATACCAGCATGAACAGCTATCAGCGTTCGCAGCTCACAAACTCCGAAAAAGCCAAGTACGATAAGATCAAGGCTTATATGGATGCAAACGGGGCATCACTTCCCGCAGCAGAAACATATAAACTGACACTTAACGTTGTTGGCGATTCTGATGAATCAACCGCCGCACTGAACGCCATGATCGACGATCTGCGCAGCGATCCTGCCAAGATGGACCGCGCAGAGGGCGGCAAATACGACCACACAAAGGCAATCAACATCGTAACACCGTACACCTTTGGCACCTACGATGGTTCGACCATGCTGTTCTCTGACACGTTCAGTGAAACCGAACCGCTGACACCGGTCCGGATTTATACCGGCGTAGACTACGCAGCATACTTCCAGACGCGCAATGCAGGCGGCACATATACGACAGACAGCGCCGCATGGTCGATCAGCAATGAAGACCTCAGCATTATCCTGACACTGGAAGGTACAACCAGCCGTCCGGGCGAGTATGGCACGGAGGGCAACCTGACCGTCAAGATCGGTGATACCGAGTATGAAATCAAGAGCATTACATATGAGGGTATCAGCCGTTCCGACGTTATCAGCGGCACACAGCGCGTCTACGACGATTCTGCCTACAAGGGCAAGTCCGCTGAAGTGGTCAACGTTGACATTCCCGATGCCTACCTCGGCTTTGCAATGCCCTACAATGATGTGACCGTCACGATCAAATGGGGCGCTGTCGAAAGCGACAGCGCGAAGCTGGAAACGGCGCGGAAAACTGCAACGAACATCGTCAACGCGAAGTACAAAGCTCTTGTTGCCGCAAACGAGTACGACGCGGAACATCAGGCCGAACTTGACGCAGCGCTGGCTGACGGTTTGAAAGAAATCGAAAGCGCAGCGTCCGAAGCCGATGTCATCGCCGCCAGAAAGAAAGCCGTCTCTGCAATGGAGAAAGTGCCGACAATCGGATCGTCCGCTGAATCCGGTAAGGTTGGTGGCCATTTCAAGGAGCTGTATCCTAATGCAAAGACAGTTGGTCGTGTCCACGTCATCGTCGAAAACACGACGTATCTGGACGAGTCTCTGCCCGACAGCTTGAAAGAAAATATTGTTGGCGGCTGGTATGACCTGACCGACTGCGATAGCATGATGACCGTCGCGCTCAAGGCGCTCGAAGGCAAGGGCTATACATGGAACCGTGGCGGCTATGACTACGGTACAACGTATCTTGCATCGGTCGAGAAAGACGGGTACACGCTTGCAGAGTTCACCGGCGGTCCCAACTCTGGCTGGATGGGTACAAAGAATGATTGGTTCGTCAACGCCAGTTTCTCCGACTTCCGTTACACAAACGGCGGACTGGCAGACGGCGACGAAATCCATCTCATGTATACCACGAAGCTCGGCGCAGACATCGGCGGTACATGGAGCGGCACCGATACCTCGCTGCAAAGCCTGATCGTTTCCGGTGCGGAGCTGTCTCCGGAGTTCTCCGGTTCGACAACCAACTATGTGCTGACGATTCCGGCAGAAGGAACCGGTGTGACTGTCCGCTTTACCGCCGCAAACAAAAACTATCAGGCGCGGATGTATCTCAATTCCTATAAGGATGAGAACAGCCGCTACATGAGCGGCGATATGCTGTCTGTGACCTCTGGCGACGTGATCTACGTCGGCGTTGGTGAGCGTGCATGGGGCAGCATGAATAACGGCGGCACCGCCACAAAGTACACCATTCAGGTTGTCAAGAGTGGTGATGCAAAAGAGCTTGTAGAAATCATTGATGATCTTCCCGCAGCAAGCCGTCTGACGCTGGATGACGCCAGAACTGTGCGCATGGCGCGTAGCTTGTTCGACGCACTGGACGCAGCAGCTCAGGCAGCTTTCAAAACAACAGACCAGTATGCCAAGCTGGTTGCGTGCGAAAAGGTCATTGATGATATGACCGCAGCGGATGCCGTTACGACCGCCGCAAACGCACTCCCCGACCCCGACAGCCTGATGCTCCGAGATAAAGAGACTGTTTATGCTGCAAAGGCAGCGCTCGATGCGCTGACAGCAGATCAGAAACAGTACCTTACCTCGGACACAACTTCCACCATCAATCAGTGCTACACACGGATGCTTCAGATGGAGCGCAACCATGTGCAGCAGTTGATTGACGAGTTGCCCGAAGAATCCGCCGTTACCCTTTCCGACAAGAAGCGGATCAACGCCGCAAAGGCTGCGTATGACGCGCTGCCCGACAAAACAGGCGTTGATGCAACGAAGCTGGAAAAGGCAGTTGAGGCACTTAAAAAGCTGGAACAGGGCGGCTCTGGCGAGGACACCAGCTACAGCGAGTATCTGAAAAAGGCGCTTGCCAACATCAAGAAGACGGTTCCCACACCGCAGGTTGGTTCTGTGAGCGGCGAATGGGCGGTTCTTGGTCTGGCACGCGGCAACGCAAGCGTCACGAACAGCTACTACGACAGCTATTATGACCGTGTTGTAGCCTATGTGAAGGCAAACATCAAATCCGGTGAGAAGCTGGACAATACCAAATCGACCGAGAACTCCCGCATCGTCCTTGCGCTGACTGCCATTGGCGAAGATCCCACCAGCGTGGGCGGTCATAACCTTTTGACTGCGCTGAACGATCTGGACTATGTAAAAAAGCAAGGCAGCAACGGACCGATTTTTGCACTTCTTGCGGTAGATAGTGGCAATTACGACTATGACGATCGTGACGGGCTGATTGAAGCAATCCTTGCTGATCGCACCGACGACGGCGGCTGGACCTATGGTGAAGGTGGCGCAGACGCTGATATGACCGCGATGGCAATTCAGGCACTCGCACCGTACAATGACGACGAGCATCCGACTGTCAAATCTGCGATCAGCACAGCGCTCAAACTTCTGTCCGGTATGCAGAACGATGATGGCGGCTTCTCGTCTATGGGTTATCGGAATTGCGAGTCTGCGGCGCAGGTTGTTGTCGCACTCAGCGCACTTGGGCTGGATGCCAACACAGATTCCCGTTTCGTGAAAAACGGTCATTCTGTACTGGAAAATCTCCTGACCTATGAGCAGGAGGACGGTAGTTTCTGGCATCTCTTAGATGGCAGCCAAGGCGTCAATCAGATGTCGGCTGAACAGGGTACCTACGCACTCGTTGCGTATGACCGTCATGTCAAGGGAAAACATTCTCTCTATGATATGACGGATGTAGTCAAGCGCGAGGATGCAAGCGCACAGGAAGTCATTGACATGATCGATAGCATCGGTGAGGTCAATGAATACAGCTATGACGCCATTGCAGAAGCGCGCAACGCCTACAACAAGCTCTCCAACGCTGACAAGAAAAAGGTCACGAACTACAACACCCTGACAGCCGCCGAGGATGCTTACAAGGCAATTCTCAGCGAGAGACAGACCGAGCGTTACAAGGAACTCAAAGCGCATTATGACGAGCTTCTGAGCGACAAGACTAAGAAGTATGGCAATGCCGCGAAGAAGAAGCTCCAGAGCATCCTTCAGACCGCGCAAAAGGATATGAACGCCGCAGTTTCCTGCGAACGGGTTGAAGATATTTTCCAGAAGGCAAAGTCTGATCTGGATGCTGTCAAGCCCGGCGATATCGAAGTCACGTTCCGTCTGATCGGCGCGCTCGAAGCGACGAAGGACGTTGACCTGACCACCGACAGCTATCTGCCCGAATACGTCACATGGGTTCCCACCAAAACGTATGCGCTGCAAGAGAACGCTACGGTTTATGACCTCTTTACCGAAGCCATGAGCGATGCAGGCTTGCGGTATATCGGTGCGGAAAGCAACTACGTCAGCACCATCTATGCCCCGTCCTGCCTTGGCGGATACACGCTGAGTGAGTTCACCAACGGCAAGAAGTCCGGCTGGATGTACACCGTCAACGGCACGCATCCGAATCAGGGTCTCAAGAACTGGACACTGAACGACAATGACGTGGTTGTCTGGCACTATGTCAACGACTATTCGCATGAAGTCGCCGACTGGTTTAACGATCCGAATTACCCGTCGCTTGGCAATGGAACCTACTACAACGGCTGGCTCCGCGCTGCGGACATCAGCCCCGAACAGTATGTCAATGAGCTGCTGGGTAAGATTCTGAAGGTTGGCAAGAACGGCACGGTCGAGCCAAAGCTGACATTCCAGCATATCGGCAAGTCTGTCACCTTTACATTCAAGCCGGATACCGGTTACAAGGTCAAGGACGTCAAGGTCAACGGCAAGTCTGTCGGCGCAGTCAAGACCTATACCATTGACAAGCTCACGGTATCGACCAGAATCGAAGTTGAGTTTACGGATGGCAAGCTGCCGTTCACAGACGTACATGAAACCGATTGGTTCTACAATGATGTTCTGTTCGTCTATGAGGAAGGCTTGTTTGCCGGAACGAGCGATACGACGTTCTCTCCGAACGCAAATGTCACGCGTGAGCAGATGGCGGCAATTCTGTACCGCTATGCGCAGCACAAGAAGTACAATACCGCCGCAAGCTCCGGCCTGAACGGTTTTACAGACCATGCAAGCGT
>ERZ1106951.1598-NODE-1598-length-19592-cov-8.581614_pt1 | contig 19592 bp, 16 predicted proteins | sample MGYA00403676_ERZ1106951 | MGnify/ENA primary metagenome ERZ1106951 (study PRJEB35170, sample SAMEA104062398) | human gut metagenome | biome: human gut; feature: human-associated habitat; material: faeces | place: Denmark | collected 2012-04-23 ...
ATTATCTTCGAGGAGCTGGATGTACAAACTTATCTGCTTGTATTGAATACGGGCAGATAAGTTTGTAGCTGCTTTGGGACCGGGCACATATTCATAACCACATCATATTCAATTCCACCAATCTGGAGTGTGACCGTAAGCTCCGGGATTTCTGGTTTTCAGGAATTGCATTGCAGAGACTCAGCAACATTATCTGTCTGGAGCATGGACTTTCTGTTATTCCAAAGGTAAAGCCGAGCGAGAGACAACGGAGAACAAGGTACCAGGAACGTGTGAGCATAAGGGATGTCATCCGGGAAGATATTCTGAAATGCCTGGATCAGAAGCCGGCAGATTTTGAAGAACTTCTGAAATTTTTACAGGCAGAAGGATATGAGATCAAGCGTGGCAAGCATATATTTTTAAAACTGCCGGATGGAAAAATTTCAAAGGTAAAAGATCTGAATGAAGAATTTTCAAGACTGCTTTCAGAGAAAAAGGCAGCTTACAGTGAATACAAGAAAATAAAAAAGAGATGCGGGATTATCAGATAACGAAGCAAAATGTGGAATCTTTCTATGCTGCTCAGCAAAGCTGGGACATAGAGGAAGACATGAAAAAGAAACGGCAGCAGGCGAGGTAAGCATACGGACAATCATCAAAAATACAAATGGGTGGTTGCCCTCTTTTTTTATATTCCGGCAGAGCAGGAATGTATCAGCACTCACGAAGTGAGGGCGCGGCTTGGCATCGAAGATGACATTCTAAGGGGATTGGGGATGTGCCGCCAACAAGCAAAACGCGCCCGTGTATGTACGGGGGCACTGCTTGCTAACTTGTTTATAGACTATTTAGTTGGTCTAAAAAACGACCAATACTTGTGAGGGAAGTCGAAAGGGTGCAGAATAAGATTGATTTTATTCCGACTTTTGAGTATAATAATTGAAATTGGGTTCATTATGCATATAGCTAACTTGAGGGAAGAAAATGGATTATATTTCAATTACAAAAACTGCAGATAAATGGGGAATTTCTACAAGAAGAATCCGCATTCTTTGTAATGAAGGAAGGATTCCTGGTGCATATAAAAAGAATGCGTACTGGGTTATTCCGAAGGATGCAGAGAAGCCAAAGGATGAAAGAATAAAGTCAGGCAGGTATGTAAAAAAATCTTAGGGGGCTTATTATGAAACGTCAACCGCATTGGGACCAATTCGAAGTTGTTCTATTAGTTGATGCATATATTCGAATCACAGAAAATGGTGAGAATAAAAAGACTGTACTTGAGCAATTATCAAAACAGTTACGTAATAAGGCTCGTTATGAAGGATTAGAGATAGATGATACCTTTAGAAACCTAAATGGAATGATGTGGCAAATAGGATTTGTTGAATGTGCGTTCAACAAATCGGACTATGGTAGACATATGCCTTCAAAATTATTTCAACATGTTGTTGATTTGTATCAAGAAAAAAGAGATGAATACAATCAAATTTTGGCAAAAGCCATTAACAAAATACATGTGGGAAATGGACAAGAAAAAATAGAGGTGGCAACAGATTCTATGTTGGAAAATAGAGAAGATTTTATTCGATGGTTAAATTCGAACTGTGATAATAAAAGCAGTGAATATATTTGTAATGCGTTTGATAAAGCTTCAACTTATGCGATGGGGCATAGAATATCAAAAAGAACAATATGGGAAGCAGGTAGTTTATTTGAATTAAGACAATATTTTGAAAGGTTGAGAAACGATAAGATTTTTAATGTTGTTCATAAGGAGTTTGCATGTATTGTAATTAAATCAGAAAAACTATATCTTCAATTTTTCGAGGAAAGCAAATCCTTAAAAACTAGTAATGAGAATATTCAAAATATTGATGAGAAAATAATTAGAATAGTTTCTGAAAAATATGTATACGGGTATAGATTGGGCTCCGTAATAGAACGAATGAAACTGAGGGATTACTTGACAGAACAATGTGTCAATTTTAAGGGTAGTGACGAAGAACTTGAAGCTATTATTGTTAGAAATGGATTTGTCAGCAATGGAAAAGTACTGATTGAATTAGAAAATAAGAATGATAAACTCAATCGAGAAATTGATGATATTTTTCAACAAGGTGTAGCAGTTATTTATTATGAGAACTTTTATGATTTACGTACACGATTGATGGAAGAAACACATATTTCTTCTGCTGAATTGTTAAAATCTTTTCTAAAAGAAAAAAGACAAGATTTTTCTTTTTCCAAAAACTTCTTCTCAATTGGCGAAAAGACTACTGAAGATTTAGCGGTTGCCCAGGAAATATTGCGTGTATGGGGAGAGAATGTTTTGGCGTTGGCAGATGATTTGGCAGAAAAACTTCCATATATTCCGTATAAAAAGGTTAAGTTCTACTTGTCACAAAATCAGAATTTTGTATGGGTGTCGGAGGGCGTTTATACTAGATTATCTTCAATTAAAATCTCTAATGACGAGAAGAAGGCTGTTGAAAGTTTTGCATCAAGTGAAATCAATAGAAAAGGATATGTATCACTTAGTGAGTTGCCGCTAGAGGAAATAAGAGAGGAAAACTATGAACTCTCTGAATATGCAGTGTTATTTGGAACTTATGGTAAATGTTTAAGAGAACAGTATTGTTTACACGGAAGGATAGTTACTAAAAAGGATTCTGAGTTTGATGCTGCGGTTTTAATGCAGCAGTTTTGTAATGAACAGGACGAAATTACTTTAGATGATGCGGTTGCTAAGGTTGAAGAATTTACTGGTGTTGCAGATAGAAGAGTTGCATACCCTGCTTTGTATGAAACAATGATAAGGGTAAGCGAACAAAATTTTGTCTCTGAGAAGAAGGTTTATTTTGAGGTTGAGAAGATTGATGAGCAAATTAGTAGATTTGCTGTGAATGGATTTTGTGCCTTAAAGCAAATAACTACATTTGCACTATTCCCAGAGTGTGGTTATCCGTGGAACCAATTTATTCTTGAGAGTTTTTGTTATAGATTCAGTAAGAAATATATATACAGGACAAACTTGTTTAATGGGAGAAATGCAGGAGCAGTTATAGAAAAAGACTTGATGTGGGATTACCAAGAAATAATGGCACAGGCAGTAGCTTATGACAATATTGAATTAAGTGAAGAGTCTGTAGGAAAGTTTCTTTATGAAGCAGGATATATGGCGCGAAGCAAATTTGGTGGGATAAAAGATATTGCTGAACGAGCAAAAAAAATAAGAGAGGATAATGACTAATGTACTCATATACATACGATACGGAGACGGGTGGAATATTACTAAACTCATCTCCAACTGTGTTTTCAAAAGAACCACGTCCGGTTTATTCGCGTGAAATGGACATACTAGGATTTGATAGGTTTTTTGAGTATGAGAAACAAGATGATACACCATATATGTGGGCAGAATCAGCTACATATTGGTATAGAGGAACTCAGGTAGCAAAGGTAAAGGGTGGTAATTTATATGAGGCTCCGGAACTCATACCTGAACGAGATGAGAATGGAGATGTTCTCTTTGGAAAAACAACGGGGATAAGGTTAGAAAAAATAGACTTAGTTGAAATGTGCAAAAGAAATACCGAACTTATGACGGTAATTGAAGATGTCACAGTTAAAAGAATTGTAAAAGAATATGAAAAGTTCAGAAAAAAACTGGATATTTTTCATGTGGCATATAGTGGTGGTAAAGACAGTGCTGTATTACTTGACTTGGTGAAAAAGGCATTACCAAAAGATAGTTTCATAGTTATTTTTGGAGATACTGGTATGGAATTCCCTGATACATATGAGGTTGTCGAAAAAATGAAACAGCAGTGTGAAGAGGATGGCACACCATTTTATATTTCAAAATCACATTTTGACCCGAAAGACAGCTGGTTTATGTTTGGACCACCAGCTAGAGTTTTAAGATGGTGCTGTAGCGTACATAAGAGTGCTCCACAGACGATAAAAATGCGTGAAATTACAGGGAAAAACAATTATGTGGGGATGGACTTTGTTGGCGTAAGAGCACATGAAAGTGTTACCAGAAGTAAATATGATTATGAGAATTTTGGAAAAAAGCAAAAAGGGCAATATAGTTTTAATCCAATTCTAGAATGGACTTCAGCTGAGGTGTGGTTGTATTTATACATCCATAATATAACGATAAATGGAGCCTATAAAAAAGGTAATTCAAGAGCTGGATGTTTGTTTTGCCCGATGGGTGGTGGCAAAGGTGATTTCTTACAAAGAGCATCTTATAAAGAAGAAGTTGATTCATATGTTGAAATGATTGATGCTATGAATGCAAGAAATGCTGGTGATTCTGAGGGATTAAAAACATATGTATCAAAAGGTGGATGGAATGCCAGAAAAAATGGAAGAGATCTTACTATTAATGAACCACATTATAGAGATGAGATAAGAGACAAGAAGGTATTTATTACAGTAACTTCGCCCAAAACTGATTGGAGAGAATGGGTAAAAACTGTAGGAACACTGCCTTTTGAATACGAATATGAAGAGAAAGATGATGGATACATTATTTCGTGTGATTCGAATGTAATAAAAAAATATCCAGCCGAATTTAAAAGGTTTAAGCAAGTTTTTAAAAAGGCTGCTTATTGCGTGGGCTGTAAAGTTTGTGAAACAAATTGTAGGAACGGATGCATTTCATTTAATGGAAGAAAACTTAGTATCACAGATTGCGTTGCGTGTGGACAATGCCATGAAATAGATGATGGGTGTCTGGTATATCATTCATTAAGAACATCAAGTACGGAGGGAACAATGGTTAAAGAAAGCATTAATTCATTTGCAAATCATGCTCCAAAGGTTGAATGGGTGCAGGAATTTTTTGATATGAGAGAAGATTATTGGGATGATAATACTCTTAATAAAAAGAATCAAGAGCCTAAGTTGAAAATATTTTTAAGAGATGGTGGATTTACAGATGCAAAAGGAATAACAACACCATTATTTGAAATTGTCTCAAAATATGGATATGCGCATCCGGTTACGTGGGGATTGTTTATGGCAAATTTTGCATATAACAAGCAGTGCCGTTGGTATATAGAAAATATGGATACGGGAGTTTACTATGAACGTTCAGAAATTAAGGATCTTCTTGTAAATAAAGAAAATGTTAAGGAAGGTGACGCAGACTCTATAATTAATGCGTTTAAGAGATTATGTGCACTTCCACTTGGAACAGCTTTTGATTTTGGTTATGTAGAAATGAATGGTAAGCAGATTGATTCATTATGCAGAGCAAAATGCAATATTACCGATAACAGGGTAATCTTATATGCCCTTTATGTTTTTGCGCAGAAATGTAATATGGATAAAGAGTTTCACATATCGTATTTATATGATGAAGAAATTGAAAGAGATGGCATCAGTCCAGTAAGAATATATGGATTGTATGACGAAGAAGAACTGAAATCTATTTTATTGGGACTTACTAGTGCATATCCAGAATTTATCAATGCGACATTTACAAATGATTTAAAGACAATAACATTATATGACAAGACACCTGAGGATGTATTAGAACTGTTTTCGGAGGAATAATAAATGGCAAATAAATATAGTGATTATTTTGAAGTAAATGAAGAATACTTTCCTTGTTTTGATGAATCAGCAATAAACAAAGGTGCAACTTGGGATGATACGTATCCTCATGCAACTTTTGTGGAGTTGTTAAATGCCACAGAACGTATGTTGGGAGGGACAACTAACAGATCATTATGGATTCATGGTGCATATGGAACTGGAAAGTCGAAGTGTGCATATGCTCTGAAAAAGATTTTAGAAGTTTCAGAAGAGGAACTTAGTGCATATTGGGATAAGTATGAGCAATTAAGAAATAATCAGCCTCTACTTGGAAAAATTTTGGGACATAAAGAGCAAGGTATAATTTGTGCTTATAGATATGCTTCAGGAAGTATATCTACACCTGAACAGTTATTTATGGCTGTTCAGGAAAGCATAAAGATAGCATTAGAAAATCAAAATGTAACCTATAGGGGAGAAAATACGCTTAAAGAGAGCGCTATACTCTGGTTACAAGATAGTGCACACAATTCATTTATGAACGAATTGCTTAAGAAAAATGAATGGCAATCATTATTTTCTCAAAGTACAGCTGATGAAATTATTAATTCCCTAAAAAAGAATTCAGATGTTTCAGAATTAATGAATAACTTATTCAAGCTTGCGGCAAAGGAAGGAATAACAGCACTATCTCTTGATTCTGATGGTATTAGAAATTGGATACTAGATATTATTAAGAATAACGATTCTAAGATTGTCTTTGTATGGGACGAGTTTAGCGATTTCTTTAGACAGAATAGAAATTCATTGAGTGAATTTCAGAAGTTGATATCCATTTGTCAAGAGGCACCGTTTTATTTTGTTGTAGTTACTCACCCAATTTCATCATTAAGTACAAATGATGATTCATGGAAAATTGTACAACAAAGATTTGATAAAGTTGAGATTACAATGCCATCTAACATTGCATTTGACCTAATTGGAGATGCATTTAAACCTAAAACAGAAGCCGTAGAAAGTTGGATGCAGTTAACTGATGATTTAAATGCAAGGCTGCATTCGTCAAGACACGCAGTTATGAAATCAACAGATGTATCCAAAGAGGCTGTTATGAGAAATATGCTTCCTATACATCCTATGGCAGCGATTGTTCTCAAAAATATTGCAACGGCATATCAGGCAAATCAAAGAAGTATGTTTGATTTTATAAAGACGCCTAAGGAATTGGATACGAAGGCTTTTCAGTGGTTTATTCAAAACTTTGGTCCGACAGATGATAGACCGTTAATTACTATTGATATGCTTTGGGACTTCTTTTATGTAAAGGGATCAGGCTATTTATCATCAGATATAAAACTGATACTTGATACATTTCCTCAGCAGACCATGCTTCAAGAAAAAGAAAAAGTTGTATTAAAAACAATATTAATAATGCAGGCAATTGATCAGAGATTGGGTGGCGCTGTAGAAGTACTAAAGCCTACTGATCAAAATCTCAGCTATGCATTTGAAGGTGATTGGGATGTCTATGAAAATGAATGCAAGGGTATTGCAAAAGGATTGGTGAGTAAGGGGGTATTAATTTTATCTCCTATTGCAGATAACAAGAAAGTATATAATGCTGCAGTTTTAGCTGGTGATGGTGCAAAAATTGAAGGATATAAAAAAGAAATTAGAGATAAGAGTACAACCGCAAAACTCGTTTCAGAGGCAGATATTCTTCCTACAGCATTGGCATTACCTCCATCATTAAAATTAAGATATGCGATTGCAACAGATACGGGGGCTTTACCATTAGTTACAAGTAGTGATTTTATGAAGGTTATGGATGCGTTAAAACATAAAGACACTTCTTGGCATTTTAAAGCTGTGCTAGCTGTTGCTAAAACAGAAGAGGAAGCACAAACTTTTAGAAATACAATTAAAAATATCATTATTAATGAGGAATACAAGGATATTGTTGTTATTGATGCATTGTCCACGCCATTAGGTGTTGAAGCGTTTGAGCAATATGTTGAATATGCAGCTATGTCAATGTATTACAACGGAAACAACAATCAGCAGTCAAAAGATAATTCAAGAAAAGCAAAAGAAGTATTGAATAGAGATTGGAAAGACAGAATATACAGTGGTCAAATTATTGTGTATACATATGCGAATCCGATAGGCGAGAAAGCTAATAGTGCTACTGAAGTTTATCCAATATTACAAACTATTGTTTTGAATAAGTATAGTCATGTAATGGACTTTACAAAAGGGCTGTCTGAAACACAATTAAAGCTTACAACTCCAAAGCCTGTAGCTCGATATGGTATGGGCGATGTTGATGTGAAGGGATTAATACAAGGCTGTGAAAAATCTGTGTTAGGGGCTGTTTGGAATAAACATGAATATTGGTTGGAGCCATCACTGTCAGATAATCATATTGTAATTGTCAAAAAAGCTGTAGATAAAATCATCAAAGAAGCTTTTTCTAATAGTGGAAAAATTTCCATAGGTGAAATCTATGACTATTTGGAAAGTACATTTGGATATTCACAGAGTAACTTGTCAGCTTTTATTACTGGATTTTTGTTAAAGGAGTATAGCAATAATCCATATAGAAGTATGAATGAGGAAGGTCACAGGGAGGCAATGACTCCTGATAAATTAGCCGAAATGATTGGCAATTATGTTGGAAAAAAACCAAAGTCAACATATATCGTGAATCTTACAGAAGAGGAAAAAGCATTTTATGAATTAACAGAGAAGGCGTGGGGGATGGAAGAGGATGCATGTACATCTCCAAGTCATGCAGGCTCTCTGATTAAGAATAAAATGAAAGCGCTTATATACCCTGTTTGGGCATTAGAGGATGTGGACAATTATGGAGTATTTGATATTGTAAAGAAATTCATTGAATTAGTTCAATGTGATGGAGACAAAGCTCATGATATTGCAAATGAAATCGGAAAGATTGCAATGCAACGTCCTTCTTCTGCAGATAATTTAAAACTTTTGCTAACAGTAGATAATTGTAAGAACGGCATGGAGATATTCTTACAGCAAAGATTCAAGAGCGGATTGCTATTACGACTTGCCAAAGAAATTGGAGCTGAGGATAGAGTGCTGCTTGATATTAAGAATGTTTTTTCGGTTGAGTATTCTGCATATTGGAACGGATCAACAGGAGAAGATGAGCTTGAAAAACTGATTGTTGAATATGAAGTTGTTAAGAAGACAAATGGTTTGTTAAATACAGTAAGTAATTCGATAGATGATGCCTTTAAGTCGTGGAGAGAGACATTAAAATTTATTGGATTTTCCTATGAGGCGTTGCAAGGTAAATACCCGACTTTGAAGAAATGCATTGAATTATTATTCAAGATTGCAAAACGAGATGATATTTTGCCTGAGGCAATGAGACAGCTAAATGTTGAACTCGATGAAAATGGCGCCGAATTAAAAGGTATTTTGTATAATAAACTTTCTGTATTTATGGATATATATGCTCCATATTTAGAAGGTTTTTCTGCTGCAGAATGTGATGAGGTTAGGAAATCTATTATAACCGAGATTTTTAGTGTCGATATTACTCAGGGTAATTCTATCGTTAAGAAGGCTTCTGACGAGTATAGGAAAAATCAGATAAAAACTCAAATGTATAAGTTGTGGAGTGATAAGGCTGATGGCACAAAGAATCCAAAGGTATGGTCTGATAGATATAGAATTCCAATCTTGTGCTGTATTAGTTCGAAGGAATATGTGGAAGCAAAGAAGGCATTTAGTGTTTTGAATAGTAATGCACATAGTGATTCTGATATTAAGACAACTATTGAGTTTTTGGAGAATGCAACTTTCTTTGGTGAAATAGCTAATCAGGAATATAGAGATGAGTGCTTTATTAAAGTCATTTTAGGTGAATATGCTAATGTACTTCAAAATGTGAATGCAGTAAAAGACGCTATTGAAGTACTTGGGTATGAGGTGTACGACTGGATTGAAAATCCTGCTGTTAAGTCTAAAGTTAAAAGTTTGGCAGAAGCTGAATACAATGCAGGAGGTAGTGACTTGGTTATCAATACAATTGATAAGATGTCTGATTCTGAATTGAAATCCTGGTTAAAGGACGTTGTAAAGAAGGATATTGAGCTAGGATTAAGAATTATTACAATCGGAGGAAAATAGAATGATTTGTCCGGAGGTTGGTCGATATTTAGAAAATACAAAAGGTCTTCCATTTTTATATGCAATTGGAGATATTGCTTATGTAGATATTTTAACTGAATTAAAGCAAGTCGGTTTGAAAGTCATTAGAGTGAGTGACTTTTGTTCTAAAGAAGATCGATTTCCGGACTATGATTCGTTAATTGAACACTTTAGAACGTTAGATATTGATTACAAAGACAACAGATTTGTCGTTGTAGGTCTTGGTGAAAGTTTGGCGTTAAAAGGAACTGAAGAAGCCAAGAAAGTTCTTCGACGTATCAAATCTGTTACGTTGGGGAATGCAAGAGTAGTTGTGTTACTTAGGGGAGTAACATCTTGCCTAAAAGACATTTTTGCGGAAGATCCAAGATTGTTGGCAAAAGGATTGGGATATATAGAGGATGATTGCTCGGTCAATATTTTAATAACAAATAATAGAGTTGTAAAAAATTTAAAATGTGTTGGCATAAAAGGAGTTGTTTCTGAATTAGAAAATGGGGCGACGGGAAATGTCAATACGACATTGCCTTTAGAATTACCTAATTCTCTTTTTCCAATTAAGACAATTGATAATGCATATCAAGCATTAATTAAGGCGTTTGATCACCTAAAAGTAAGTGAAAATTGTGGAACAAACGAGCAATGGATGAGATTACTAGACATGTATCAACAGAAACCGAATGAAGTTCAACAGTATTTTTCGGAATATGAGAATAATGAGACCGAAATTTATGAACATATTGTGGGTGACGCATATCGCGTATGGATGTACTTTGTTAACTTAAAGATGTTTAGCGATAAGATACAGAATAGTTATTTGCAGTATGTAATATATGATACTAATAATGCTGAAGAATTAAAGAACAAAATCCTTATTGATATTATTGGGATCCCACATACTGATAAAAGATTTAAAGAGTATTACCAAAATAGAAAAAAATTGCTAAAGAGTTTTCCAGAGTCAGAATTAGCTTATTTTGTAAGTGAGAATCAGATAGATCTTGAAGGCGAAATATATAATTATACAGATACGACAGTTCTTGAAAAAAGACAAATTGTAAACTGGATATCAAATCACGGATGGAGTGATTTGATTCCTGAATTATATCCACAATTAGGAATGTACATGAAAAAGTATATATTTAATTGTGGTAGCATCTCAGACCAGCTTACAGAATATTTTGAGCTATATAAACTTCAAAAAATACAAAATAGGATAGAGGATAGATTCTTAGATTTAGTGGATGAATACGGAAAAAAATATCTATATACAAAGCTTCCTACTCGTGATTCTGCAATTAATAAAATCGATGATAAACAAGCAACATATCTTTATTGGGTTGATGCGTTGGGTGTTGAGTATCTATCTTATATTATTGGTATGGCGAATAAGAGGGGATTATCCGTTAAGGTAGATATTACAAGAGCGGATTTACCTACTATTACTTCAATTAACAAATCTTTCTATGAGAATTGGCATGGCAACTTGAAATATAAGGAAGAGGATTTAGATAATACAAAGCACAAAGAAAAAGGAGGCTTTTTTTATACACAGGATAAAACACCGGTTCATATTATTCGAGAGTTAGAAATAATTGAGAAAGCTGTTGATGCTGCGGTGTCTTCTTTGGCATCACATAAGTGCAAGCAATTTGTTATAGCAAGTGATCACGGTGCTTCTAGATTGGCTGTAATTAAAGAAAAAGAAAATCCACATCAGACAGATACAAAGGGAGAGCATTCAGGAAGATGTTGCAAGGCATATGATGAAGATAATAGAGAATATCTTGTTGAAGAAAATGGATACTTTGTCAGAACAGATTATGAAAGATACGCAGGCAGTAGAGCTGCAAATGTTGAAGTTCATGGTGGCGCAACACTTGAGGAAATTGTTGTTCCGGTGATAACACTTAGTCTAAAGCGTAATCAAGATGTTGATATAAGGGTACTGAATGCTGAAAAAATTACTGCTGATAGACGTGATGGTACCTATGTTGAATTCTATATTTCTTATGTTGAACAGAAAGAAAATGTAACAATAATAATTAATGGTGCTAAGTATAAGGCAATAGCCAAAGATGATAAACATTATGCAGTATGGTTATCTGATATCAAGAGACAAAAGAAATGTATGGCTGAATTATTTGATGGCTCGGACCCGATTGGTTCGGTAAAACTTGATATTAAAGGAAAGACTGCAACAGTAAATAGCGATTTTGATGATATGTTCTAAGGAGGAAAAGATGGATCATTCTGAAAAACTACGAAACTGTTTTGACGAAATGGTGGTATATAAAGACTTAAAAAAGACAAATTTCTTTTCTGCACTAAGTCTTCCTGCTTTTATGCGTGATTGGCTGCTTAAGAAATTTGAAGATGATAACGGTGAATTTGATAAAGATGAACTTACAAGATTCGTTAAAAAATTTATTCCACGTAAAGATGATTGGAATGCAATAAAAAACAGGATAATCATTGAAGGTGAAAGGGTAAAATTTTTAGCAAAAATATCAGTTAACATTGATATAGGAACTGGGGAAGTATCGTTTGCACTGCCTGATTTTGGCTTGGGATTTAAGGATACAGTAATAGAAAATCATGTGTGGGATAAATGCAAAGATGAATTAGTGAGAAATCAGGATACGTGGGGAATGATTGAACTCGGGTATCGTGCACCGGATGATTTTGATATTGAGTTTGAATATGAAAAGAAAACATCTAAAGCTAAAGGATCAAAGGCTGGAAAAATCAAATTACTCAGTTTTAAGAATTTTTGTCCTTATAACATTGATTTGGATGAATATAAGGATGCAAGAAAAGATTTTACAACTGATGAATGGCTTGATGTTATATTAGGGGCGGTAGATTATAATGCAAACGGATATAAGTCTGAAGAAGAAAAACTTACGATGATAACGAGATTATTGCCGTTTGTAGAAAAAAGACTAAACTTAATCGAATTGGCGCCTAAAGGAACCGGAAAATCTTATCTCTTTGGTAATGTGAGTCGATATGGATGGCTTTCTTCCGGTGGAATTATGAGCCGTGCAAAAATGTTCTATGACCAAACAAAAAAACAAGAAGGTCTTATTTCTGGAAGTGACTATGTAACTTTAGATGAGGTTCAAACAATTAAATTTACTGACACAGATGAAATGAGAGCTGCATTAAAAGGTTATCTTGAACAGGGTAATTTTACTGTTGGTGATTACAAGGGTGTTGCAGATGCTGGAATGGTTTTGTGCGGAAATATAAGAAAAGAAATAATGGATGCAGATGGTTATGAAAATATGTTTGTTGAGTTGCCAGAAGTATTTCATGAGTCGGCATTAATTGAAAGATTCCATGGGTTTATTAAAGGATGGAATATCCCTAGAATGAACGATGACTTAAAAGTATGTGGGTGGGCATTAAATTCCGAGTATTTTTGTGCAATAATGCATGAACTTAGAAGTGACATGTCATATCGTACTATTGTCGACGAATTAATTGAAGTTCCTGATGGAGCGGACACCAGAGATACGGAAGCTGTAAAAAGAATTGCTACAGCATACTTAAAATTGCTATTTCCACATGTTCAAAAGGTATCTGATATTTCTTCGAGAGAATTTAAACGATATTGCTTAGACAGAGCAAGAAGAATGAGGGATACAATTAAGTACCAATTAGGTCTGCTTGATATTGAATATGCGGGAAAGGATTTGCCGGCATTTACGGTACGTGAGATAAATGAGTAAGTTAAATGAAAGAGTATGTTATGTGTGTAATAAAGCTCCGCTAAGTAAAAACGAGATAGGTTTAGTAAAGAAGTTAATTGATAAAAAAAGTGACAAGTTCTATTGTTTGGGTTGCCTTGCAGAAACATTAGAAGTAACTGAAGAGGAGTTACTTGAAAAAATCGAGGAGTTTAAAGACGAAGGTTGTACGCTTTTTAAGTGAGGATAAAATGAACGGATATATTTATGCCGATAATGCGGCTACAACAAAACTTGATATTGATGCATTTGAAGCGATGAAGCCATATCTGCTTGATGACTTTGGTAATGCTTCTCAGCCGTATTTCTTTTCTAAAGGACCTAAAATGGCTATTAGGCAGGCACGAAAAACGATTGCTGAATGCATTGGTGCGGAGCCTGAAGAGATATTTTTTACTTCAGGAGGAAGCGAAAGCGATAACTGGGCAATAAAAAGGTTTGCTTTATCAGCTACTGATGTTAGGCATATTATCACTTCAAATATTGAGCATCATGCAGTATTGCATTCTGTTGAATCAGAACGAGAATATAGCAATGCAGATATATTTTACTTAAATGCAGATGAACAAGGTGTGATAAGTCCAGAAGAATTAAAAAAAGTATTATCTAGACCAAGAGATGCAATCGCAACTTGTGAGTCCACTCTTGTATCAGTTATGCTTGCAAATAATGAAATTGGTACAATTCAGCCAATTGAAGAACTGTCAGAAGTAGCAAGAGAATATGGAGCAAGGTTTCATACGGATGCTGTACAAGCAGTGGGGCATATACCAATTGATGTGAAGCAATTAGGAGTATCTATGCTTTCTGCTTCTGCACATAAATTTAATGGTCCAAAAGGAATAGGATTCCTTTATTCAACAGGTGGAATCCCTAATCTGATTGATGGGGGTGCGCAAGAAAAAGGGCATAGAGCTGGAACTGAAAATGTTGCAGCAATTGTTGGTATGGCAGTTGCTTTAGAGAAGAACTGTATGGAAATGAAAGCTAATACCGAGAAGATCTTGGGGTTAGAACAATTACTCGTTAATAGATTAGACACATCGGGATTAGATTATATTCGTAACGGTGTCAATCAGTTGCCTGGAAACATCAGTTTATCGTTTGCTAATGCTGAAGGTGAGATGATTTTGCATAGAATGGACTTGAAGAAAATATGTATTTCTACTGGTTCTGCATGTGATAGTGTAAATACACAGGTGTCACATGTCATTAAAGCAATCGGGGTACCTGAGAAGTATGCAAAGGGAACAATTAGAATCTCTTTTGGAAAAAACAATTCTGAAGAAGAAGTCTTAACGATAGCTGATACATTGATTAAAATTTTAAAGGTCTAATATGCTTACATACGAAAGAGAAAAATAACCAGTTTTGATTTGAGTGAGGACTGTTAATGGCTGAATAAAAAATCAAACACGATAAAAAAGGAAGATTATTAGCACTTCAAGAATACCTTTATAAATACACAGATGAGCAGCATCCTGCTTCTACACAGGCTTTAATAAATGAAATGACTCGTCAGGGTTATCTAGGAAACGCTGATTAATTCGTGCATTTCCGTATGATTTTTGATATAATATAGGTATCAAATGAAAGGTCGTATACTTATGAATCAGCTAACATTTTCCGATATAGAATACTCCAACCGCAAGAAAAAACCAAACGTGAAGAATTTCTTGATGCCATGGAAGAAATCATCCCATGGTCGTACTGGGTAGAAATGATCCGCCCATATTATTTTGCTAACAAGCGTGGTCTCAAACCTATTGGTATCGAAATCATGCTTCGCATGTATCTCATGCAGATATGGTTTAATCTGTCTGATGAAGGAATCGAGGATTCTATCTACGACAGTTATGCTATGCGTTCCTTTATGCATATAGATTTCCATGAACAACAGGTACCGGATGCGACTACCCTGCTTAAGTTCAGACATATGCTTGAATCAAACAAGCTTGGCGAGAAAATTTTTGCTGATGTCAACAGCCGCCTCGATAAAGCAGGTCTTATGATGCATGGTGGCACTATTGTTGATGCCAGCCTTATAGCAGCACCAAAATCCACTAAGAATTAGGAGGGCAAACGTGATCCTGAAATGCATCAGACAAAGAAGGGCAATGAATGGTACTTCGGAATGAAGGTACATGCCGGTGTTGATGCAGGCAGTGGGTATGTTCATACAATAACTGGCACATCTGCCAATATGCATGATGTCACAGAAACGGCAAATCTCATCAGAGAAGATGATGAGGTTGTATATGGCGATTCCGTATATCTTGGAGCTGTCAACCAACCTGCAATTAAGGGTGATGAGAAGAAATCCGAGATTGAGTTCCGGGTAAATAAGCGTCCGTCTAGCCTCAAAATGGCGGATGATTTCAAAGGTTTTAACTGGGGCAAAAAAATGGAACATGAAAAGTCTGACGTTCGCTGTAAGGTTGAGCACCCATTTCTCATTGTAAAGAAGCAGATGGGATACTCAAAAGTTGTATATCGTGGAATCGCAAAAAACATGCATCGATTACATATGTTGTTTGCCAGTGCAAATCTTATCATGTGTAGCAGGGCTGGCAGAACAAAAGACTTTATATGGTGTATAGTATAATTGCGCCCATTTTTAGGGAATATCCTCAAAAAGGATAAATAGCAAGAGGCTATAGCAGGCATATGAGATAAAAGTTCTCTTGGTTTTTATAAGAACTTGACAAACTGGGATAATGCCAAGGATAAGGTTAATTAATCAGTGCTTCCCTAGAGATTCACAGACGGATACCAACCTGATTCAGTATTTTACATGGATTGGAAGGCCGGAGATAGACAAACAACGGTATTCAGATTTGTTCTTCTGTAATTGCAATCTTGGATATCGCAAAGACACATATTCAGGAAATATGACAAGAAATATTCTCACTAATGATTCGCTGGAAATCAAGAGATTGATAGATATTATTAAACCAGATAATATCATAAGTCTGGGATTAGATACCTCCGTTGTAGTGATACGAACTTTAATTGATGAACACTTTAATGGTAGTACATTGACTGAGCTGATCGGGGATGGAAAACCTTATAGATATGGAGATACGAATGTTTATCCAATGGCGCATCCAGGATATTGGGGGACTGTGAACAGGGGCATTGAAAATGTCAAAAAAGATTAGACGCGAATGCAAGATGAATGGATTGAGAAAGAACTTGCCAGAGCAAAGGAGAACTGATTTGAATATACAGATATTTGGAACTAAGAAATGTAATGATACAAAAAAGGCAGAACGCTTTTTTAAGGAGCGAGGCATTAAGTATCAGTTTATTGATATGAAAGAAAAAGGCATGAGCAAGGGCGAATTTAACTCTGTCGCTCAGGATAATGGCGGTCTGAATAATATGATCAACTGGGATGGCAAAGACAAGGATCTTCTTGCTCTTATCAAGTATATTGCGGATGAAGACAAGTTGGATAAAGTGCTGGAGAATCCACAGGTAATCAAAACACCAGTAGTAAGGAATGGAAAGCAGTCAACACTGGGATATCAGCCGGATGTATGGAAAGGATGGAACTAACAATATATGAAGACAGCAATTATTTATGCATCAGTGCATCATGGAAATACAAAGAAAATTATTGATGAAATTGCCAAGACAAATGAAGTTGATCTGATAGATGCTACACAGGTAACAGAAAAAGATTTATCTGGCTATGACCTGATAGGATTTGCGTCAGGAGTTTATTACGGAAAATTTCATCAGTCTGTACTTAAATTTGCAGCTGTCCATCTGATAGAGAATAAAAACATTTTTCTGATGTGTACTTATGGTGGAAGTGAGGCATTCAAATCTATGGAAAGCATTATTGAGGATAAGCATGATAATCTGGTGGGAAGGTTTTCGTGCAAGGGCTTTGATACATTTGGACCATTTAAACTGATTGGTGGTGTTGCCAAAGGACATCCGGATGATAGGGATCTTGCAGCGGCAGTTGAGTTTTATAAGAAACTGATTGCAGGTGGTGTGGTGAACGAGTAAAGCGTAAAACGAAGGAGGTGCCATATGCCATTTAAGATTGTCCGAAATGATATTACAAAAGTAAAGGCGGATGCTATTGTCAATACTGCTAATCCAAATCCGATATGTGCAAGTGGTACGGATCTGGCAATCTATGAGGCGGCCGGAAAGAAACAACTCCTTGCAGAACGTCAAAAGATTGGCAAAATCGCGAGAGGAGATGTTGCTGTTACCGGAGCATATCAGCTACAGGCAAAATATATCATACATACTGTAGGTCCTGTATGGGAAGATGGCAAGCAGCATGAGTTTGATATTCTGGAGAGTTGTTACAGAAAATCCTTGCAGAAAGCTGTTGAATTGAAATGTGAGAGCATTGCTTTTCCTTTGATTTCAACCGGAGTGTATGGTTTTCCAAAGGATAAGGCATTACAGATAGCAGTATCTGTATTCAGTGAGTTTCTTACAGAAAATGAAATGCAGATCATTCTTGTGGTGTTTGACAAGAAGTCATTTCAGTTATCTGGTCAGATAGTTGGAGAGATAGATTCGTATATAGATGCCAATTATGTCAGGGAAAGTCATAAGAAGGAATATCCGGTAGGAAACAGAGGGCGGGTCAGAAGCAGACATATACCAGAAGAAGAACTATATGAGCAAATGCTCCGCAGTGAGGATGCTGAGGAAAATTACACATTCGATGAAGAATCGGATGCTGATGTCAGGTTGACGGAACCCTATATGCTGTCAGCTGACATATCCTTGGAAGATCAGCTTGCAAATATGGGGGCATCTTTTCACGAAAAGCTGTTTGAATTGATTGCAACAGCAGGAGTTGATAATAAGGATGTATGGAAAAATGCAAACCTTGACAGGAAGCATTTCTCAAAAATTCAGTGTGATGAAAATTATCATCCAAAGAAAAAGACTGTCATGGCACTATGTATTTCACTGCATCTCGACTTGGAGCAGTCAAAAGATTTGATGGCTAGAGCAGACTGGGCGTTCAGTCCGAGCAGTAAGTTTGACCTAATTGTGCAGAAAGCAATTATTGATAAGCAGTATGATATCATGCAGCTGAATGTGACATTGTTTAAGTATACGAATGAAATATTGGGAGTGTAGAATATATGTGGGATAATATTTATCAGCCTGATCAGACAGGAAGTAAGACTTCGCATGGATACCGTGGCAGCAGAGGATGGAATAGAATGGCTGTATATCTTTACTAATGAGGAAGAAAGCCATAAAAAGCCGGTTCCGAATGTTGTGATGGAAATTCCGTTCAGACAGATTTTAGAAACAGGATTGCATAATGATAAGGTTGCCGGAGTTGTGATCAATCCTTTCGGCAAATATTTTAAAGCAAATAAAAAAGTCATTGAATGTATATTTGATGCGTGCAGACAGAATATGGAGGGCGAAGCATTATGGAAAGAACAATCAGAGTAACTGGTAAGGGAAAACTATCTGTAAAACCGGATATGATACGACTCAGAATCAATATAGAGGGGATGTATGAAGAATATGATGAAACATTGCGGAAATCATCCGATTGTGTGGAAATCCTAAAGGATCTTATTGAAAAACTGGGATATGAGAGAAAAGAGCTGAAAACACTATATTTCAACATTGATACTGAATACGAGAGCTATCAGGCGAGAGATAAAAGCTGGAAGAGAAGATTCAAAGGATATAAATATGTGCACCGTATGAAGCTGGAGTTCCCAGCAGATAATAAGAGACTTGGAAAAATATTATATGCTCTGGCACATTGTTCTGTATCTCCGGAATTTACTATCGAATATACAGTTGCAGATACGGAGAAAGCAAAGAATGAGCTGCTTGGTGCAGCAGTAAAGGATTCCCAGGCAAAGGCATTAGAATTGACGAGGAAAACAAAATGCGCGATTTCTGGGATAGAACTGCTGAAGCCTGAAAAGATATACGGTATAGTGTTTACTGAAGAGTGTTAAAAACAAAGGCATAGCACCCGTAATGGGGCTATGCCTTTGTGCTTATTCTGGCATTCATTTTTAGTTAGTGCGGATTATTTGCCTAATACAGTTTTTCTCATAATAAAAATCTGTTAGTTAAACTTTTTCAAATTTT
>ERZ1106951.1601-NODE-1601-length-19577-cov-10.133337_pt1 | contig 19577 bp, 8 predicted proteins | sample MGYA00403676_ERZ1106951 | MGnify/ENA primary metagenome ERZ1106951 (study PRJEB35170, sample SAMEA104062398) | human gut metagenome | biome: human gut; feature: human-associated habitat; material: faeces | place: Denmark | collected 2012-04-23 ...
TGAGCCAGCTGCCCTCGCATGGAGCAGCTGGCTCAGACCGGCCATTATTGTTGCTTTGTACTGTTTGCACTGTATTGCGCCTGCATTGCGCAAGCTCGGGCGCACTCGGGTGCACTCGCTGAGTGGCGTGAATCGCAGATTGCTCAATAGCAACGCAATCCACGCTACTCAGCAGTTGCCATGGTTATGCGCGGCGTTTGCGGATGACGAGCAAGGCACCAGCCGCAGCTGCCAGCACCACAACCACGACCGCAATGGCAGCCACGGCAGCACCCGTATTCGAAAGGGGCGCAGCGCCATTAGCAGCCGGCTTATTCGTGGCAGTGCTACCGGGCTTAGCAGTGTTGCCAGGATTGTTGGTATCGCCGGGCTTCTGCTCTCCAGGGCCGGGAGTGACCTCCGTGGCCGTGACCGTGACTTCGAACGTCGCGTTCACGCCACGATAAGAGACGGTGATGGTCCTCGTGCCTGCGGTGGCAGAATCAAAGCCAGTGAACTTCAGATCACCATCAGTTGGATCAATCAGCTTGCGCAGCGTTTCAGTATCGCCGACTTTGTAAATGGCGGATACCTTCACATCGGCAGCGTTGAACTTATCGCCTACCTGATAGGAATCCTTGGTCACTTCCACAGCAAGCTCAGCCAACTGAGGCAGTTCGCCGAATGTCACTGTGTAGGTTTTCGCCGTGCCATCCTCAGCAGTTACAGTCACCGTGGCCACGCCGTTGTTCTCGGCCGAAGCCTGCTCCACTTGCACCGTAGCCTTTGCGTCAGCAGCAGTCGCCTCCACCGTCGGGTAGGAAGCAGCATCTCCAGCCAGCGCACCGGCATATTTAGTGGTATCCGCGGAGAATCCGTCAACCGTCTTGCCATCCACAGTCAGATCAGCAAGATTGGCGTTACTAGACGGCTGCGGCTCTGGTGTCGCTTCACCTTCGGCGATGCGTACTTCAGCGATCTTGGCATAGTCATTGCCATCGGCGTAGGTGAAGTTGAGGCGAATGCCCTTGGTGGCGGGCAGAGCGCTCACATCGGCTTCCGTCACGGCTCCAGCAGCACCATTCACAGTGACTGCCGGCAGCGTGGCATCAGTCCACGTGGCGCTGTCTTCAGCTAGGTACGATACAGTGAAGCTCTTCGGAGCGGCCTCGCCCTTGGCCTTATCCACCGCAACGCTGAGCTTGCCCAGCTGATATGCCTTATCGAAGGTGTAGCTGAGCCACGGCGAGGTGTCGCCGGTGCCCCAGTTCGACCAGTTGGTGCTCAGGTTGTTGTCGCAAGTCAGGTCGGCCGTAGAAGCGGAGGCCCAGCTACTGGCCGGCTCATACTTCGAGGCCGCAGCGGACGAGCAGAACAACCGGGCAAGGTTGCTTTCCACAGTCACGGTGAACGTGGCGGTTACTGAAGAATCAGCGACAAGACGCACCGTCACGGTTTGCTCGCCCAATTTGGTGGTGTCGAAGCCTTCCAGCGTGTATTCGCTTGGCTCCAGCACACGCGTTTTGCCATTGGTGAGCGTGGCGGTAACCGTCACGTCCCGAAGCGCGAGCATCTGCCCCTTGGCGATAGTGGCTTCAGGGTCCTTAGCCGCGATGGACTCCACAGCAGCAGTCTGCGAACCGAACGCAGTGCCGTTGAAGGCCACGGTGAATGCGCCGGCATTGCTGTTCGACGTGGCGAAAGCACCGGCATCGAGCCCGGTTACGTCCGCACCGGTCAGCGTTACCGTAGCGACATCCTGCCATTCATCGTTCGCGGAAGCACGCCAGTAGCCTTTCAGAGTATCGGTTGAGGTGCGCTCCAGCTTGAGCTGCACTTGGTCGCCGAAGCCGGTACCAACATGCGATGTTTCCTTATCGATGTAGCCATCGGCATTGGAATCGTACTGCATGTAAACGCCGCTTGGGCTGGCAAGTAACGTGGCATATCCCTTGCCGCCGTTAGCGCCAGTAAGACCGTTACGGACCACCAGACCGGCGCGCGGATCGCCATTACCGCCCAAGTCGAGCGGCTTGACCGTGGTTTCCAGCGTTTCGTTCACGTCCAGAGCATCAGGCTGGTACACCGCACTGCCCTCGTTGCGATCCGTCCAGACGCCACGATTGGCGTTGTCCGTAATCGTGAAGTCATAAGCACCGCCGGACGCAGAAACCTGGCACGCGCTGCCGCCCTTCCAATGAGCTTCCTTCCAACTTCCGGAAATCGGGTTGGAGCAGGAAACATCGATGGTCCTACGGAATGTACGGCCCGGATTGAAGTTACTGCTCTCGGCAAGAGTGCCCGTAATGGTGTAGGTTCCCGGCACATTGAATGCGTAGGTGTTACCAGCAGCCTTGGTCGACTTGCTGACTGCCGTACCGCCTTCCACATTCCATGTCACCTTGGTAGCAATGGTATCGTCGCCTTCCTTGACGTTGACGGTGTCCGGCAGAGTAACGGTTCCGCCCGTGTTCACGGTCTTCGGGAGATCATCGCCGGTTTCCACAGTCCAGTTGACCAGCTTGCCCTTGGCGCTACCATGGTTGCCCCAATAGCTCAGATCCCAACCGTCGGGCTCGCCTTCTTGAGCAGGATTGTGCATTTCGATGGTGCCGTTCTCACCGATGGTCAGCGGCAGCCAAACATAGGTGGAATCGGCTTTACCGGAATCCCAACGGTCACCAAGGTAGATGAAGTGACCTTTCTCCTGGTCTACTGCGAGCACACTAGCCGACTGCGAACCGAATGTGGTGCCGCGGGTATCGCCCACGGACAACAGACCATCCGCGCCTTCCGGCATGTTGTTGTACCACGTGTTCTCGTTGACATCGTCCTTTTCCACGCCACGGGTCCAGCTTCCCAGCATGGAGTCGGCGGTGTAGTAGGTCTGCTTGTTCGGGGCCCAGCCGGTTGCACCAGATGCGATGATGTTGTAACGCCCGTCATATTGGAATACGGCAGGAGCTTCCAGCGAACCATTTTGTTTGACGATTTGGAAATCTTCGCCACGCACCGGGGCATCCGTAGTAGCGTCTGCAAGAATGTATGGGTACTGCCCGTCAGCAGAGTACTGCTTTTGTCCCTCGGACTGGTCCACATTCGTGGTCTTGACTACATTGGTGTAATCATCGTTGAGCTTGGCGATGTACAGCGTGGCATTGGCTTCGGAAGAATACAGTACATAGGCACTGTCGTCCTTCGGGTCCACGAACACAGTCATATCGCGGCTGTCACCGTTCTCACCCCAGCTGGGGTTACCTGCGGCTTCTTTCCAATTGTTCTGGTTAGGCAAACGATAGGCACCCACCATAGTGAACGGGCCCGCCGGATTGTCGGAAACAGCCACACCCGCAAGTGCACGTGCATAGTTGGAACCGCCCGGCGTGGTGCTTCCATCGGAATGCCACCACAGCACGTATTGCTTGTTCTTCTTGTTGTAGATGATCTTCGGACGCTCGAAAATGCCCTGTACGGAATCAACCGCGCCATCACCATCCTGATCGGGGTTGGTGTTGAGGTACGGGAAGATTGCGTCGGCCTTGGCAGCGTCCACACTGCCGTCGGACTTGGTCAGGTTGTAGGCCTTGTCGAAGTAGGCGTAATCGGCATTGCTCTTATCCGTCAACTGAGATTTGCTGGTCACCGCACGCAGCGCCACACCAAGATCGGTCCAGTTGTATAGATCTGTCGACATATAAGCATGGACACCGGGGCTGTTGTCGTAACCGTTAGAACGGTCTTCGCCATACCAGTAGTAGGCGTCGCCAACCTTGACCACTTGGCCACCGTGCGCTTGGATGTGTGTGCCGCCATTATCATTGGCGTTCTTGGCATACCAATATGGCTGGAAGTAATCGCTAGCGTTCTTGCCCGGATCGGCTGTGGGCTGGAACTTGGTGTATGTCGGCACTTGGCCGATGGTAGGCAGGTAATCCACACCTGCCGCACTGGCACTTGCAGCGGCCAGCCCGCATGACAATAGCGTTGCCGCGGCGGTAATTGCCGCGATAAGAGCGCCCTTGCCCTTATTGTTTATCTTCATTGATTTGGTTCCTTGATTGATGATAACGGTTTTTTGAACAAACAGTTATGTCGCTATCCGCGAAGCCAGAAAAGGTTCGACAAATCAATATACCGATACTGAAAACTCAGTATTCAACTTGTCGGACCAATTATGGTCAAAGAGCAGAGGAACCGGCCGGCAATAGTCAATATTGCCGGCTTGTTCCTTCACCCATTACTGCGCGAGGGTGCTATGCACGCTTGCGCAGCATGAACAGTGCACCCGCGGCAGCGGCCAGCAGAGCGACAGCGCCAGCGATGGCGGCAACACTGGAACCGGTGTTGGCCACCGTGTTCTTGTTGCCGTTGCCGGTGGCACCGGGCTTGTTGGTGTTGCCGGGCTTCTGTTCTTCAGGGCCAGGGGCGACTGCGTTGGCCTTGACCGTGACGTTGAAGGTCGCGGTCACACCACGGTAGGAGACGGTAATCGCCTTCTTGCCTGCGGTGGTGGAGTCGAACGAGCCAATCGCAAGCTGCGGGTCGTCAAGAGCGACCGGCACTTCCTTGGTCTTGTCGCCACTCTGGTAGACGGCAGTCACCTTCAGACCGGCGGTATCGAGCTTGTCGCCGATGGCGTACTCGGTCTTCGTGGGTCCGATCACCTTGAGCGAAGCCAAAGTGAAGGCGTTGAAGGTCACCGTGTAGGTCTTCGTCTCAGACTCGTCGGCTGAGGTCACCGTAATGGCGGCCTTGCCGCCAAGCTTGCCGTTCTCAACCGCGTCGCCAGTCACCTTGACGGCGGCGGCATTGTCGGTGGCGAAGGCCTGCAGCACCGGGTTTGCCTCGGCGTCGACCGGCAGATCAACCGTGTAGTCGGTCTTGGACGGGTCGAAGCCTTCAACGGTTTCGCCGTCAAGACGCAGGTCGCCCAGCGTGGCATCGGATGCTGGCTGCGGGGTGAGTACCGTGCTGTCTTGTGCGAACACCTGGATCTCAGCCACGTTGATGTACACCTTGGTGTCCTGCAATGTGTTAGTCAGGCGGATGGCCTTGGCCTTTACCGGGGTGCCGAGCACGAAGTCAACGGTCGGGGTGTCGGCGGCGGTGATGCCGTCGGAGCCAGAGCCGGCATCGCCGGCCTGTATCTTCCAGCCATCCTTGGTACCGACTCCATGCCATTCGCCAGCCTCATCCTGGTATTCCAGCGTCTGGCTCTTCGGCCAAGACGCACGACCATCGTAGTAGAAGAAGGTCTTCACTTCGGTGATGGTCTGAGCTTCGTCGAAGGTGAACGTGGCGACCGGGTCCACCGTCGAGGCGGTGGAAGCCCAAGTGGACCAACCCTTTGACGTAGTGTCACCATCGATGGCCTTGGAAGCGGAGGCACCCTCCTGGAAGTTCACCGAGAAGTTCGTGCCAGAGGCCGCGGCGATGTTCTTCGCAGCACCCTGAACCGGCGTCACGAATGCCTGAATTTCGGTGGCGTTCATGTAGTCGTTGTTCACGGTGTTCACAATGCGCATCTTCGTGGCATTCACTGTGCCCTTATCGGCCTTGAACGTCACCGTCTGGCCTGCGGCAGGCTTAACATCGCTACCGAATTGCATCCACGTCTCGCCATCAGTGGTGTACTCGGCCTTGGCGGAAGCCGGAGCCTTGTCACCATACGTAATGGTCACGCTGCTAAGCTCACACTCAGAGCCGAAGTCAATCGTGGCGGTCGGGCTGGCGGAATAGTCACCAGCAGAGTTCCACGTCACCCAGGCTTCAGCTGACGTGTCACCATCGGTGAGCTTCTTCCACTGATCGCCCTTGCTGTATTCCGTCTGCTGGTTGGTCACGGTCAGGTTGGAAGCAGTGTCGGCCACATTCTCAGGCGTGGCGGCGGTGACATAGATCGCGCCCTTCAGTGCAATCGTGGTCGCGTCGTCCAGCTGGTAAGTACCGGTCACGGCAATGTTGTCGCCAGCCTTGGCATCGGCGAGCTTGGTATCAAGCCCATCGAAGTTCCACGTAACCTTAGCCGCATCGCCCTCGAATGCAGGCGATGCCTTGACGTGTAGGTACACCGGCGCAGCCTCAAGCGCGGCCTTCGCCTCGCTCGCACTGGTGCCGGCCAGCACTGTAGCCGATACCGGATCGGAAACGGTGAGCGCGCCAACGTAGACCGTAGCGGTGACGTTGAACTCGTTGCCGTACACATCGGTGGCGGTAGCGGTGGCTTCGTAGGCACCTTCCTTGGCCACATCGACCTTGGAAGTATCCCAGTTGGCAACCGTGGCCTTGCCTTCGCCCCAGGTGTAGTAGAGCGTGACTTCGACCGGAAGCACGGCCTTCTCGTTAACGGCGGTCTGCACGTTCACGGTCTTCTGGCTGGTCGGCGTTACATTGCGCAGAGTCCATGTCTGGTTGGCGGACGGCGAAGTGCCGCTCGGTGACTGCCACAAGCCAACCTTCGTGCCGACTGTGGTACCAGAGTTATCCACATCAAGGTTCGTCTTAGTCGCGGCATTGAGCAGCTGGTAGGTCGAACCATCGGAAGTGTTGAGAATCCACTTGGCAGCCGGGTCGGATTTAGCGGCCCCAACCGTTTCGTTGGAAAGCGCGTTCGTGCCATCCTTGGACACCAGCACCTTGCCTTCGGCGTTAGTAATCACATAAGCCTTGAGATCAGGGCGCTCGGAGTCGGTGGGCTGCTCGATCTGGGTAAAGGTCCAAGTCTGCTTCTTGGCGTTCTCGGCATCGGAAGCGACGTTGGCCAGGGACAGCGCGGAATCACCAGAAGTGGTATCAGCCACGGCCTTGCCGGACTGCTTACCAACGAGCTGGTAAGTATCGCCGGTCTCGACGGCAGCATCCTTAGCGTAGCCGGTCACGCCAGTGAGCTGGATGGAGGCGATAGAACGGGCGGGCACAGTGACCGTAGCGGTCTTGGCAGCCTTGTCAATCACCACAGAGCCTTCAGCTTGCTTGACGTTGCTGGTCTTGGCGAAGACTTCCGGAGTGGCGGAATCGACACCCACGTTCTTGTCTTCGGCAGAGGTTTCGGTGGTCAGATAGAGCTCACCGTAAGCGTTGTCGGCAATCTCGCCGTACTTCGACAGGTCGATGACGAAGGTCTGGTCAGAGGTGCCGGAGTTGCGGTGGATGACGGTCTGCGTCTTGCCATCGGCGGAGGTGGCAGTCATGTTGTTGTCTTCATCGTTGTTGGCGATGACCTTGTCGCCCGCGTGGATGAAGTGGGTGATGGCCTTGACGCCGTTGTACTTGGCGTTGGCAATAACCGTGCACGGTTCAAGTCCATCGGCGGTACCGCCGTTGTTGTTCACGCGACGCTCGGAGTAGAGCTTGCCGTCCTTACCGGCCACGGTGCAGTCGAAGTCAATCAGCACGGTGCCCCAGTTGGTGTTTTCACCGGCCGGGTTCACGTTCGAGCCCATCTGCATGTTGTAGAGGTCCTCGACCACCTGCCAGAAGGTGAAGTCCTTGGACTGCAGGCGGGTGACGTTGGAGCTGATCTTGCTCATCATGCCCAGCGCGTTGTCGAAACCGTACGGGTTGTAGGAGCCGGACTGCCAGGAGCCGTCCACCTCGCTCATCGACAGCTTCTTGCCGTCTGCCTGAGCGATATCGCGCGATTGCATCTGGCTGCCGTCGGAGTAGGCGTGAACATTGTACTGATCGATAAGGTCCTTGATCGCCTGCGGGTACTGGTTGTACGACTTGACAAAGTCAGCGGAGTTTGTAGCATCAGTGGCTGCGATGATGGTGTCATCATTGTCCTTGAGCGCCTCAGCGAGTGCGGTAATCGTCTGCTGCTGCTGGGCGTTATTGACATGCATACCCTCCTGCGGCTTCTTCAGCGCGTTGGAGTATGGGGTGACGGACTTATCTTTGTCGGAGTAGTACTTATCCCAGTAGTTGTTAATGAGCTTGGTGTTGTCATCGCTCTCATCGGTGTACTTCGAAGCCATGTCGCCCGGAGTGCCCCAGTAACTGGTCTCGGACTCGTTGAACGGCTCGACCGTGTCAACGTTTGCGCCAAGGCTTTCGAGGTGCTCGACGTTCTTGGTCATGTACTGAGCGAATTTCTCAGGGTTTGCAAGATTATTGCTACCAGAGTTGTATCCACCAGTGGCGTAACCGCTGTTGGTCAGGAACCACGGAGCGGAGTTGGCGAAGGCCTCTACGTCGGTGATGTCAGGGTTATCGCCGGTGGCACCGCGCTCAATCCACCAGTCTTGGGCGGCGGACTTGGAGAAGTCATACTGGTTGTCGTCAGTCGGGTCGAATGCCGCAGCCAGCTTGTCTTTGTCGGCCTGCTTGGTGGTTACGCCATTGCCATACGTGCCGGAGCCGGTGGCGTCATCTTTCCACGTGCCAGGCACGGCAGCGCCTTGGCGCATGAATGGGTAGCCGTAGGCAACATCGGAGGCATTGCCGCCGCCCACGTTGTAGCGGGCCATGTTCAGGTCCAGTCCTTCATCACCGAAGATGGACTGGTAGAACTGTTCGCGCAGCTGTTTGCCGTATTCCACAGCCTTAGCCTTGGAAGCGTCATCGCCGAGATTGGTGGTGATGGCCGATTCCTCGCCGAGGCTGCCGGTGGCGTTGGCGAACCAAGCCAGCGAGGTGCCCCAGCCATCGAAACTGTTGGCATACCACGGGTTCGGGGTCACGGTAATGGCATCGTTATCAGCCGCATACGCAGTGCCGGCAACCGCAAACGCCCCTCCTCCCACTAGTGTTGCCGCCGCAACCATTGCAGCAAGCGATTTGCTCAGTACCTTCATTGGTCTCCTTAGTGTTCCTGCTGTCCGCCTTATACCGGAAAAATCGGCCTTTGCTTCACTGAGCCGGCCTCTTTGCCTGATACATGACCTACGTCGACTCCTTCTTTCGGCGCAGCCAAAATGTTTACGCAAACATTTTGATATGAGCGATTTTATCACAAAACCGTCACCCAGCAAACAACTTCAGAGACCACAAACGACGCACAAAGTCATGAGCCATTCGAATTGCGCTGGCCCAATCGCTACGAATCATATTTGCCGTAGCCCTTAAGTGAATCCCACTGCATCGAGATATCGCGCCCGCTATCCCTTCCGATAACGCCGACCACGCGTGTTGCCTTCAGCAATCAGCTTTCCTTGCGCAACTAAACCGTTTAGGAATTTGCGGACTGTTCTGTTATCGAGCTCTGTTATCTTGGCGAGTTCAGGTACAGTCACATAGTCAACCTCTGTCAAGCGTCGATTCATCGCCGACAGCATCGCTGCCCGCGAATCAATTTCACCCGATGCGGTTGCATCTGCTTTCTTACCATCCACACGTTCCCCGCCAATGAGCCTCGCACCCTCTTCGGCATCTTTCTCAACTACAGATCTCACGCTAGCAAAACCAGAACCATCCACGGTCTTCAGCGCAGGAACAATAGGAATCGTCGCCTCGAATATGTCACCATCGCGGAACTCAGGCTCTCGCTCAGTATATTGCCGGGACGCTCTTATCAGATTCCGCAGTCCGCTACCCAGCTGCTCGGCTATGCCGGTCTGCACAAACACATTAGCGATAATCGGATTCTTTGGCATTGGCGTGAACTCGCCCAGCTTCATTCGACCTTCAAAGAATGAGCGCGAAGCATTAACCGTCCGGATGGATTCATTATCAATGGTGACACGCGCCACCACCGGACTGGAATACTCCCGATGCATGAGGCTGTTTGCCACCAATTCACGGGCGATCATCGTACGCGGGCTCACTCGCTTATCGCCCTTTAACACAAAGCGGTCAGGCAGATTCCGCTCAGTAAATTCACGGAGTTGCTCGTACGAATCGAACAAGTTGGTCCGCACCATAAGTCGGTCATCGTATCGGTCAATATTGTCTCGCCGAACCACGGCATCAGTAATATACGCTGGGCAAACCGAGGAAATGACTTCATCCTTGCCCAAGAGCAGCACTGCAGCAAGATTAAAGCCCTCTTCGCCGGTCGTGTAATCACGATCGTATAGCTTGGCGCTGCGGAACAGTTCTTCGTCAGACATAGTTCCCCAAGGGTGCCCAGCTCGCTGAGCGACCGCCAGCTGCCGCATTCGCGCAATCAGCTCAGGACGCAAATCAAACGGAGTCACGTAACGGAAAATTCGCCGTTCGGAATAGTAGTTCTGCTTGCGAATATACATTTGACTAATCTGGATATCGCTTTCGATGTGTGTATCCACATCAGCAATGCGATCAAACACTGCGCCCTTGAACCGCACAACCGAAGAACTCGGAGCTACCCAAATACGAACAATAATCCGTTCGTCGTACTCGATATGTTCCGTTTCCACCATTGGAGCCGGTTCGAACATCTTACGATTAGACACTACGTTGACAACGTTGCGCTCTATCTCACTAACGCGCTTAGAATCGACGCCGAGCACTTGACCGTCATCGTCAACGCCAAGATAAATGCTGCCACCAGAACGATTGGCGAATGAGCATACAGTCTCAAAAGTATCCGTATGAGGCAATTCGCTGCAGCGCTTGAACTCGACCATAGATGATTCACCGGCCTGCAGCACTTGCATAAGTTCATCCTGCGTCATCGCATTCCGCCCTTCATAGCGATAATTCATACATTAGGACATGGCACTTATCGTATTTTAGCATCTAATTAGTACATTAGGACATTGTTTTATGTCCTAATGTACTAATTAGGCGGCTAATTGTACTAATAATTGCACACTGATGTACTAATCCGATGATCGAATGCACTAATTGTCCGCGCAAATGCACTAATCGGATGACCGAATGTATCAATGAGACCTATAGGCAGCCGATTGGCTGACGATCAGCCCAGTCATTGGCTATCGGCCGCTAGCCAGTCAGCCGCCAACAGCCAACAGCCACCCAACTAATAGCCGCCAGCCAATCAGCCCGTCCAATCACTCCTTGTGTTCCAGTGCGGCCTTTAAATCGCGGCTACGGTAGCGTTCGCGCAGCATAGAGAATCCACCGAAGCCCACAAGCCACACCAGGCCGGCAATCGCGGAATTGCGCGTATCGTCCGCAAGGAACAACGTCAGGTAGATGAACACGAAGAACACGATTGCCACCGTATTGAGCACCTTCCAAGCGGGCATGACGAACCCGTCCGGAATGAAATCAGCGGAGCGACGGTACTTGCGGTGTGCCATCAGCGTCAGGATGTAGATGAACAGGAACACCGCGGAGCTGGCGGACGAGAACAGCACGAACGCTCCGGACACGCCGGGGATGGCGTTGACGATCGGCGACAGCAGTATCAGCGCCGCGGACACCAGGATGGCGCGGGCCGGCACCTTGCGATCGGACACCTTGCCGAGCTTGTTCAGCATCGGGTTCGGCGACACCTCGGACAGCTGGTACAGGTGGCGGCCAGCCGAGTACAGCAGCGAGTTCAGCGCGGAAGATGCGGCGGTGATCACCACGAAGAACACCAGGGCGGACGCCCAGTTCAACCCGGCATACTGGAACACCATGATGAACGGGGAGGCGAAGGAGCCGTCCTCGTTCGGCTTGAACGAGGTCCACGGCACGATGCACATGATGGCCACGAGCGCGCCCACGTAGAAGATGAGCACGCGCACGATGATCTCGTTGACGGCTTTGGGCAGCACCTCACGAGGATTCTTGGTCTCGGAGACGGTGACGCCCACGAATTCAATCATCTCGTAGGCGAAGAACACCATCTGGAAGCTCATGAGGAAGGCCATCCAACCGTTCGGCGCGAACGAGAAGTTGGCGGACAGGTTGTCGAATCCGGCGTGGCCGGCCGGGCTCACGTGGTCCACGCCGTGAATCTGCACGGCTGGGTAATGGTAGCCGATCACGATCATGACCACGGCGGTGGCGATCATCGCGCAAATCAGCGTGATCTTGATCATCGAGAACCAGAATTCCACCTCGCCGAACACCTTGACGGCAATCAGGTTGATGGAGACCAGCGACACCAGGAAACACAGCTCGATCAGCCATTTCCAATGGGTCAGGTCGATGCCGAACGTGTCGAAGAAGGTGATGAAGTACGTGGAGACGGCCGTGATCTCGGTCATGCCCAGCAGCACGAGCGCGGCCCAATACGTCCAGCCGGCGAAATGCCCCCACCCGTTGCCAAGGTAACGGGTGATGAAATTGATGAAGGTGTGCTGGCTGGGGTCACGGTACATCATTTCGCCGATGGCGCGCATCAGGAAGAACATGATGACACCGACCAGAATGTACACGAAGATGATCGAGGGGCCGGTTAGCGAGATTGACTTGCCCGAGCCCAGGAACAGGCCGGTGCCGATGGTGCCGCCAATGGCGATGAACTGTACGTGGCGATTGCTCAGGCCACGCTCCATCTCGTTGGTCTGGTCCAGGCTTTCGACAGACTTGAGTTTGCCCGTAGCCTGCTGTGTACCACCATTCACATTCGTATCGGCCATACTGATTTCATTTCTCTTCTCTGCCGCCCGATTGTTACGCACCAGACGCGATACTCGTTCAAAACAAGTTCAAACTGTATCACCGAAATATGTCACGAAAACCGCTCAGCTCAAGAATACATGCGATGATACTGTAAATATTCCGCCAAAAAGTTCAATTCATCAACACCAAATTGAACTTCTACCTCTATTCCACGGACTTGAGCGAGCTGACCGGGTCTACGCGATCGAGCACTGGGTTGGTGAACAGCTGCACCAGCAGCGCGAACGCCAGCGTCGCCACCACGGCAATCGCATAGCTGTACCAGTGCACTTCCACTTCGAAATACAGCGACGGCATATTCAACGCAGCAGTCAGTAATCCGCCTATCCACCTGCCAAGCGGCAGACCAACCACCACACCCATACCGGTCAATATCATCATCTCGCGGTTCACGTAGTTGTGCACCTCGCGGTCATAGAAGCCCAGCACCTTCAGTGTGGCCATCTCGCGGATGCGTTCGGACACGTTCGTATTGGCCAACGTAAACAGCACCACCAGCGCCAGGCCGCCGGCGAGCCCCACAATCAGCGTCACCACGGCACCCATCAAATCGAACTTAAACGTGGCGGCCAGATGCGCACAGCTCACGGCCTTGAGCACCGACGATTCCTCGCCCAACCGATCCGCATATTCGGCCTGTTCGGTCTCGGAACCTTTCAGCTTGGCGAGCATCGCGTTCCACGTCAAGGTCGAGGCAGTGCCATCTCCCGAAGCCGAAGACGTCACACCGTCGGCCGCAAACTTCTGGTCGTACAGTCGCTCACTGATGTACACATCAGAGCCGATGAGGTTGCGCGTCACCGCCGCAACCTTCACCTTGGCCCGCCCGCTGCCGCCATTGCTCAACGTGACGGTGTCGCCCGCATGAATATCCAACGAATTGGCTGCGGACTTCGCCACAATCACACCACTATCGTCCAGCGCTACAGTGCCGCCACCCGCTTTGCCGAAGATATTGGGTAGCTCGAACCACCCATCGTCACCGGCCTCTTCCAGCGTGACCATGTCGTTCAGTTTGTTCAACGAATTGTTGGGCACCGTCATCAGCTGCACGGTTTCGCTTTCCTGCGCCGCATTGCTCATCTCGCCACTATCCACGCGCAGATTCAGCGTTTCGGTGGCCCGGCCATCTTGTGCCACCTGCTTGCGCATCGCGGCGGCGTCATCGTCATTGGCCACCACCATCAAGTCATACTGGTAGATCTGCTCATATTGCTTGACGCCAGTCGTGTCGACGGTGTCGTTAATCGCAAATCCGCAGATAATCAGCGCTGTGCAACCAGCCACGCCGCCCACGGTCATAATCAAACGCGACTTGAATCGGAAGATATTGCGCGCAGTGACTTTGCCGAGGAAGTTCAGCCGGCTCCATACCGGGCGAATCCGCTCCAACAATATGCGAGCGCCCGCCTTCGGCGCCTTCGGGCGCATCAGCGCGGCGGGCGTGTGCCGTATCTCCTCGCGGCAGGCGAGCGCGGTGACCACGCCCACACCGACCACGAACAGCACGATGCCGGCCGAGCCGTACAGCCAGTCGTATTCGAGTCGCACACCGGGCAATATATACAGTCCCTCAATCACCACCATCAGGAATGCCGGGATGCCGAGGAATCCGACCAGCAGACCGATGCCGCCGCCGACCAAGCAGGCGAGCAACGCGAACAGCAGATACCGGCTGGACACGGCGAGTCCGCCATAGCCGAGTCCAAGGTAGGTGCCGATAAGTCCGCGGTCTTCCTCGACCATGCGGGTCATGGTGGTCAGGCTCATGAGCACGGCGACCAGCAGGAACACAATCGGGAATGCGCGGCCGATGGATTCGATGGAACTGACGTCTGATTTGAGCGAGCTGAATCCGTCGATCGAAGCGCGTGTCTGCACATACCAACGTGCGTTGGCCACATCGTCGATGCGCCGTTGCTGCTTGGCGAATTCGCTTTCCGCTTCGCTTCGCTTCGCATCGAGTTCAGACTGCGCATCATCCAGTTTCGCCTTGCCGTCCGCGAGCTGTTGTTCGCCTTCTTCCAGCTGCCGCTCGCCTTCTTCGAGCTGCTGCTTGCCGCTGGCCAGTTGGGCGGCCTGCGCTTCAAGTTGCGCCGACTGGGTTTCGAGGGTTGCGGCATTCGCTTCGAGTTCCGCGGATTTGGTATTGAGCTGTGCCTCTCCTGCAGCCGCTTCCTGTTCCTTGGCGGTCAGTTGCGCGTTCTGCTGGTCCAAGGTGGATTGTGCGGGGGCAATGGTTTCGTTTAATGTGCGCTGCAAATCGGCTTTCTGCTGGGTCAGACTGTCTCGCTGCGTTTGCAGTTCCGTTTGCTTGGCGGCCAGCTGTTGCCGCAGCTCACTGATTGACGGCACTTCAGGCAGGGTAATGCCAAGGCGCGCGAGCAGTTGCTTGATGGCCTGCCATGTGGGTGAGTTGAAGTCGATATTCGGGTCAAGTTGCGCCAGTAGATTGTTGGCCTGTTGAATCATGGGCAGCATCTGATCAATTTGCGCCATGCCTTGGTCGATTTGGGTAATGCCCTGTTCGATTTTCGTGCGATTGGCGGTCAGTTCCGTTTGCGCCGCATCGAGCTGTTTGCGAGCCGAGGTGAGCTGCGTTTTGCCTGATTCGAGCTGGGTGCGCGCTTCGGCTATCTGCTGGCGACCTTGCGCGATCTGTTGACGGGCCGTTGCAATCTGCGCACGTCCATCGGCGAGCTGCCGTTCGCCATCGGTAATGGTTGTCCTGTTGTTCTCCAATTCGGTACGGCTATCTTGCAATGTCGTTTCGTTGGCTTCCAGCTCGGCCCAGTTGTCGTCGATCTGCTTCTGGGCTTCGTCCAGCTGCTCGTTGGCCTCGTCTTGGGCATCGTCCAGTTTGCGCTGCGCGCTGGAGACGATCTGTTGACGACGGGCTTTCTGGCGTGTGGTCTGTATCTGATGTTCGATACGGTCGGCCACGGTTTTGACGGCTTCATCGTAGGCATCGGAAAACGTGTCAAAATCGGACGCACCAGTGACGGCAACCGATATCGCAGTGTATATATTGCCGGTCACGCCGTCGCTGGGTGCAAAGAACGTATAGTCCTCGGATGAGGTGGACCGGAAGGAGGTCATGCCCGAATAGCCGTCTGGATTGTTGAGGTCGCGCGGGTCAAGTACGACGCCGGTGATGGTGAGTTTCGTGGGGAACTGCGGGGATTGCTCGGCGTCGGCGTCCGTATTGGCGGCGACACCTACCGTATCGGCATTATTGGAATCGTCATTGGAATCATTATTGGAATCGTCAGTCTCCGTGGCCGCTACCGATATGACGGATGAAGAGGTGTCTTGTGGCGTCACAGTAATGGTGCCGCCAATCTTGAGTCCGCTATCGTTCAGGAACTGCTGAGTCACCGCCACTTCGCCGGCCTTGTTCGGCAGTTTGCCTTGTTGCAGGTACGGCTGATCAAGCCCTTCGGTACCGATTTCCTGCATGGTCACGGTTTTCTTGGTGCCGTCCACCAACGTGGTCACCGTCTGAGAACGTTCGGGCTGCACGGTTTGCACACCGTCGATTCGGCGCAGTGCCGCCGCATCATCATCGGTCAGGCCGTATGTGGATAGCACCTGCAGGTCATGCAGTCCCTGCTGATCGTAAAAACGACCGGCCGCCAGAAAAGCATCGCGGCATCCGGCGTAGATGCCGGTCAGCACGGCCACGCCAAGCAGCGTAATGACGGCGATCGAGACGAACCTCTTCCAGCTGCGCAGCCAGCAACGCAACGTATCTTTGGCAAATACCGCAGAAACGCCCGCTCCTCGACCGCCGCTATCGTCGAGGTTCCGCCGTTTCACAGAATGTTTCACAAATCGCCTCGCTTGTTTCACGGGGCGTTTCACAGAGTGTCTTGCAGTGAGCATCGCCAATCACCTACCATTCGATATCGGCGATGGGCTGCGGCGTTGCGTTGATCTCCTCGCTGGCCACCTTGCCGGAGCGGAAGCGAATCACTTTATGAGCCATCGGTGCAAGCGCGGAATTATGCGTGATGATCATCACGGTCATGCCTTGCGTTTGGCAAATATCCTGCAGCAGCTGCAGTACTTCCTTACCGGTCTCGTAATCGAGCGCACCGGTCGGCTCATCACACAACAGCAGCTTCGGCTTTTTGGCAATCGCGCGGGCGATGGATACACGCTGTTGTTCGCCGCCGGACAGTTGCGCTGGGAAGTTCCCCATGCGCTCCCCCAACCCGACCTTGTACAAGGTTTCCACCGGGTCGAAATGGTCGGGGCAAATCTGTGAGGCAAGCTCCACGTTTTCCAGCGCGGTAAGGTTCGGCACAAGATTGTAGAACTGGAAAACGAAGCCGATGTCGTTGCGCCGGTAGGTCACCAGTCCCTTTTTCCGCAGGCCCGTAATATCGCGCCCGCCGACCACTACGCGGCCGGTTGTGGCGGTATCCATGCCGCCCAGAATGTTCAATGCCGTGGTTTTGCCGGCACCGGACTGTCCCAGAATCACGCTTAATTCGCCTTGTTCGGCGGTAAAGCTGGCCTCGTCGAGCGCGCGAATCACACTGCTACCAGAAGGATATTCCTTGACCACATGGTCGAATTCGATATACGCCATCGCACACCTCCAACGCGCTCGTGGCAGCCACCTAGCCCCATAGGCCCCGCCAAAACTTCCTGCTATACTCAAGTAAAACAACACTGTGTCGGTTCTGCAACCAACAGTTGGATTGTGGGTTGTCGGAATTTGGGGAGAAGGCCATGGCCAAAGAATTGACGGAAAGCCGCCGCACCCGCTACACGAGACGTGCCATGCAGGACGCGCTTATCGAGTTGCTGCGCAATCAGCCGCTCGGCTCCATCACCGTTAAAGCGTTGTGCGAGCGGGCCGATGTGAATCGTTCCACGTTTTACGCGCATTATGCGAGCATCGAGGAACTGCTGCACGACATTGAAGACGAAACCATGGCCTGGGTCACCACCGCACTCGAACAGCTACTCGCCCAGCCAGATTCTGCCGGCATCGAGCATGTTATTGAGCGCATCTGCCAGTACATTGCCGACAATCGCAAGCATCTGCAGGTATTGATGAGCCCGAAAGCGGATATCGGCTTCCAGCAGCAGCTGCTGGGATTGATTTACAGCCAGCGCGGCGTAGGCGAACAGTTGCAATCTTCGGCGGGTTACCCAGCCGAGGCGCAGATGCGTATGCGATTCGCCGTGTCCGGCAGCATTGGGCTTTTGCAATATTGGCTCGCCACCGATCTCGCGGCCTCTCCCGAATCGGTGTCCCACACCATCTTCACCATGTGTATGCCTGCCACGCAGTGAACACGGTGAATTCAGTGAACTCAGTGAAGCGTGCGGTTTCATAAGCATCGCTCGCTATAGCTTCGCCTGCTCACCGGCCGCGCCCACGCCCGCGCTTGCGATAGCGCACAAATAGACGATTGACCATTTCTGAGACGATACGGCGGCATAGAATAACGAACGTTGCGCATCGCGGCAAGCCCCGCGTGCGCCAAAACCCAAGAAATGTGAGAGAAGGGCACAATGAGTACTGCTGATGCGCCTAAGAAGCCGCGCGAAACCGACGACGTGCCGGTGCCGGCCACGCTGCGCAAGTCACTGAAGAACCGTCATATCCAGCTGATTGCACTGGGCGGCGCCATCGGAACCGGCCTGTTCTATGGTTCCAGCGAATCCATCGCGCTGGCCGGCCCCTCGATTCTGCTCGCCTACTTGGTTGGCGGCTTCGCAATCTTCATGATCGTGCGCGCGCTGAGCGAAATGTCCGTTGAGGATCCGAAGGCGGGCGCGTTCAGCTACTACGCCACTCGCTACTGGTCCAAGCGCGCCGGCTTCATCTCCGGTTGGAACTACTGGTTCAATTACATCCTCGTCTCGATGGTTGAGCTGTCCGTGGTGGGCAAATTCGTAAACTACTGGTTCCCGGCGATTCCGACATGGGTGTCGGCGGCCGTGTTCTTGGTGATTATCTGCGCCGCCAACCTGCTGGGCGTCTCCAAGTTCGGTGAGTTCGAGTTCTGGTTCGCCATTATCAAGATTGTGGCCGTGATCGCCATGATCGTCGGCGGCCTGGCCGTCATCATCTTCGCTCTGCCCACCGCATCCGGCATCAAAGCGAGCTTTGCCAACTGGTTCACCTTGGAAGGGGGCTTCTTCCCGAACGGTCTCATGGAGCAGACTAAGGACGGCACCTGGACCGGCCTGTTGATGGCGCTTGTCGTGGTGATGTTCAGCTTCGGCGGCACCGAGCTCATCGGCATCACCGCCGGCGAAACCGAGGACCCTCGTCGTACGATTCCCCGCGCCACCAATGACATTATCTGGCGAATTCTCGTGTTCTACATTGGCGCGCTCGGCGTAATCATGGCCGTAATACCGTGGAACACCATCGGCGGAGACGATGTTCCCAGCCCGTTCGTGCAAATCTTCGATTCCGTGGGCATCCACGCGGCCGCCGGCATCCTCAACTTCGTGTGCCTGACCGCTGTGATGAGCGTCTACAACTCCGGCCTGTACGCCAACTCCCGCATGCTGTATTCGCTGGCCAAACAAGGCAATGCACCCGCGTATCTGGGCAAGCTCAACGCTAAGGGCGTGCCGGTGGCCGGCGTGCTGACGTCCGCCGTGATCACCGCCATCGCCGTGGTCGTGGTGTTCGTGTGGCCTGAGTTCGCGTTCAACTATCTGATGTCGATTGCCACCATCGCCGGCATCATCAACTGGACGATGATTATGTTCACCGAAATGAAGTTCCGTAAGGTGGTCGCCGCGGGCGGCGCTCCCGAGGATTCCGAGCTGGCCGGCAAGTCTGGCAAGGAAGCGCTCGACGCGATTCACTTCAAGCTGCCGTTCGCCAAAGTAACCCCGTGGGTGGTATTGGCGTTCCTGGCACTGGTCGTGGTGCTGATGTGCTTCTCCGCCAGCTACCGCGTCGCCGTCATCGCCGGCGTGATTTGGCTCGCCATCCTCTTCGCCGCCTACCAGATCACTCAGGCGAAGAGATAAGCCCCCCCCCTATTGCAAAAAACTCTCAGGCGGGTTCTAGTGATCGTTGCAACACCTGACCTACCGCAAGGAGGGTCAGGTGA
>ERZ1106951.1605-NODE-1605-length-19546-cov-5.660100_pt1 | contig 19546 bp, 14 predicted proteins | sample MGYA00403676_ERZ1106951 | MGnify/ENA primary metagenome ERZ1106951 (study PRJEB35170, sample SAMEA104062398) | human gut metagenome | biome: human gut; feature: human-associated habitat; material: faeces | place: Denmark | collected 2012-04-23 ...
TGTGCGCCTTTTCGATTTCATCAAATAAGACAACACTATACGGGCGGCGGCGCACGGCCTCGGTCAGCTGGCCGCCCTCGTCATGGCCGACATAGCCCGGCGGCGCGCCGAGCAGCCGCGCGACGGTATGCCGCTCCATATACTCCGACATGTCAAAGCGCAGCAGGGCTTTTTCGCTGCCGAACCAGCATTTTGCCAGCGTGCGTGCCAGCTGGGTCTTGCCGACGCCCGTCGGCCCGAGGAACAGCATAGCTCCTATGGGCCGCCCGCTCTCCCGCAGGCCGGTGCGGCTGCGTCGGATGGCGGATGCCACGGCGGCCACGGCCTGCGGCTGGCCGATGACCTCGGCGGCAAGGCGCTGTTCCAAATTAGCAAGCCGCTCCCTCTCGGCTTCGCCCACGCGCTCTGCGGGCACGCCGCTGGCCTTGCTGACGACCCTTGCAATATCGGCGGGGGTCAGTGCCCGGCGGTTCCCGCTGGCATCGGCAATGCGGCGGGCCGCGGCAGCTTCGTCCAGCAGGTCAATGGCCTTGTCGGGCAGATACCGCCCGGGCAGGTAACGCACGCTCAGCTCCACCGCGGCGTGGATGGCCTCGGGCGGGATGCTGACACCGTGATAGCGCTCATACCGCGGCATCAGTCCGGCCAGAATCGTTTCCGCGGCAGCAGGGGTAGGCTCCTCGACCATGACCCTTCCAAAGCGGCGCTCGAGCGCGGAATCCTTCTGGATGGTTTTGCGGTATTCCTCGGGCGTGGTCGCGCCGATAAGCTGAATTTCGCCGCGTGCCAGCATCGGCTTTAAGATGCTGGCGGCGTCAATGGCTCCCTCCGCCGCCCCGGCCCCGGCAATGATGTGGATTTCATCGATAAACAAAATCGTTGAGCGGTCACGGTACAGTTCTTCCAACAGGTTCTTGAACCGCTCCTCAAAGTCGCCGCGGTATTTGGTGCCCGCGACCATCGACGCCATGTCCAGCGCCAGCACCCGCTTGCCGCGCAGTGCCGGGGTGATCTGCCCCGCGGCGATCCGCTGCGCCAGTGCCTCCGCCAGCGCAGACTTGCCGACACCCGGTTCACCCAGGAGGCAGGGATTGTTTTTCTGGCGGCGGCAGAGAATTTCAATCATGCGATCCAGCTCGGCATCACGGCAGAGCACCGGGTCGAGCCGCCCCTCCTGTGCGAGGCGCGTCAGGTCGCGGCCATATTTATCGCTGGGGCGGCCCGTGCGGGAGGCAGCCATCCGCGGCTGTGCGGGCAGCACAAGCTGACCGGAAAGCTGGCGGCATTCCCGCGCGGCCTGCGGCAGCTCGATGCCCAGAGCCGCCAGCCACCGGCTGGCCGTGCAGGACGAGTCCTCGAGGATGGCGCAGAGCAGGTGCTCGTTCTCCGCCCTGGCGGCACTGGCCGCATGCGCACCCAGCACGGCAAACTCCATGGCCTTGCTCAGCTCGGGGGCAAGGTCCCGGCTGTGCAGGCGGCGCGGACGGCCCGCCGCGTGGGCGGCGGTATGCTCGGCCAGGGCGGTGGATGTCACCCGCTTGCGGCGCAGAAAATCCGCCGCTGTCCCCTGTGCTGTCTGCACCAGCGCCAGCAGCAAATGGCCGGTATCCGCCTGGCTGCACCCCTGCTGCCCCGCCAGCACCAGCGCCGTGTGCACGGTGCGTGCCGCCGTGAAGGAAAAACCTTTATATCTGTAGACCCAGAACATCTGCAAATCCTCCTCTGAAAAGTACCCATTGAAAGTATAGACGCCGGGCCAATAAATAATCATCGAAATCTGGGGGATTCTGCAAGACAAATTGAGAAAACCGTGGTATAATAAACTGATTATTTTTATTTTTACGTATGAGGTGGTTTTCAATGCACAAATTGATGCGCTACATCAAGGGCTATGAGAAGCAAGCCCTGTTAGCGCCGCTTTTCAAGATGCTGGAAGCCTGTTTTGAATTGTTTGTGCCGCTGGTCATTGCCAGCATCATTGACACGGGCATCAAAAACGAGGATGCAGCCTTCATCTGGACGCGCTGCGGCCTGCTGGTCCTGCTGGCTGCTATCGGCTTGGCCAGCAGCCTGACGGCACAGTGGTTCTCCGCAAAGGCGGCGCTGGGCTTTGGCACGGCATTGCGCAAGGACCTGTTCCGCCATATTGGCACGCTGAGCTACAGCGAGCTGGACGGCATCGGCACCCCGACGCTTGTCACCCGCATGACGAGCGACATCAATCAGGTACAGAACGGCGTCAACCTGACGCTGCGTCTGCTGCTGCGCTCGCCGTTCATCGTGATCGGCGCGCTTATTATGGCGTTCTCCATCAGTCCGAAGCTGACGCTGCTTTTCATCGGCGTTACGATCATGGTGTCGCTTATTATATGGGCCATCATGCGCGTGACCGTACCCATCTACCATGAGGCCCAGAACGGCTTGGACCGTGTGACGCTGCTGACGCGCGAAAACTACGTTGGCGCGCGCGTGGTGCGTGCCTTTGCCCGCCAGGCGGACGAGCTGGCCGCCTTTGTGGAGACAAATGACCATCTGAAAAAGCTGCAATTTGCGGCAGGCCGTATTTCGGCGCTGATGAACCCGCTGACCTATCTCGTCGTCAACCTGGCCGTTGTGGCGCTGTTGCTGCGCGGCGGTGTGGAGGTCGATGCCGGTAAGCTGACGCAGGGCGAGGTCATTGCCCTTATCAACTATATGAGCCAGATTCTGCTGAGCCTGCTGCGTCTGGCGGATCTGGTCGTTTCGGTCACCCGCGCACTGGCCAGCGGTATGCGCGTCAATGAGATTCTGAACACCCACACGACGATGCAGGATCCCGGCACGGCAGAGCTGGCTGTAAACGACCCTGCCGAGGCAGCTAAGTTTGAGCACGTCACCTTCACCTACAAGGATGCCGGCGCACCGAGCCTGACGGACATCACGTTCACGGCCAGGCCCGGTGAGACCATCGGCGTCATCGGCGGTACGGGCAGCGGCAAATCGACGCTGATCGACCTGGTCTGCCGCTTCTACGATGCCGACAACGGCGGCGTTTCGCTGTTCGGCCATGATGTAAAGCAGTACAGCTTTGCACAGCTGCGCAGGCTGGTGGGGGTCGTGCCCCAGCAGGCCGTGCTGTTTACAGGTACGATCCGCGACAATATGCAGTGGGCCGCCCCCGGCGCTTCCGACGAGGAAATCTGGCAGGCGTTGGAGATAGCCCAGGCGGCGGAGTTTGTCCGCGGCAAACCCGGCATGCTGGATGCGTCGGTGGAGACGGCGGGCCGCAACTTCTCCGGCGGCCAGCGCCAGCGCCTGACGATTGCCCGCGCGCTGGTACCAAAGCCGAAGATCCTGATTCTGGATGACAGTGCCTCGGCGCTGGATTTTGCAACGGATGCAGCCCTGCGCAAGGCAATCAAAGAGGAAACGCACGGCATGACCGTGTTTATCGTCTCCCAGCGCGCAGCCAGCGTGCAGCGCGCCGACCACATTCTGGTGCTGGATGACGGCAAGCTGGTTGGCGACGCGCCTCATGCCGAGCTGCTGCGCAGCTGCGAGGTCTATAAGGAAATCTGCCTGAGCCAGTTGAGCAAGGAGGAGGTGGCAAAGACGCTATGAGCAAGACAAAGCAAAAGCTGGACCAGAATACGATCCATCGCGTCCTGAAGCTGATCCGCCCCTACACCGGCATGGTCATCCTGACGCTGACCTTTGCGCTGATCACAGTGGTCACGACTCTGCTGGCCCCGGTACTGTCCGGCAAGGCCGTGGATATAATCCTGGGACCCGGTCAGGTTGATTTTGCAGGCCTTGGCAAAATTGCGATAGCGATGGCTGCCACGATTGCCTGCACAGCGCTGGCCCAGTGGCTGATGAATGTCGTCAATAACCGCATTACCTTTCAGGTCGTGCGTGATATGCGTGTCCGTGCGTTTGAGCAGCTGGAAATTCTGCCGCTCAAATATATGGATGCCCACCGCCCCGGCGATGCTATCAGCCGCATCACCACCGACGTGGAGCAGTTCAGCGACGGTCTGCTGATGGGCTTTACCCAGCTGTTCACCGGCGTGCTGACGATTTTGGGCACGCTAGGAGTCATGCTGTTCATCGACTGGCGCATTGCGCTGGTCGTTGTGGCGTTGACGCCGCTGTCGATTTTCGTCGCGCGGTTCATTGCTACCCACACCTATTCTATGTTCAAGGTGCAGAGCGAGACCCGCGCCGAAATGACGAGTCTGGTCGAAGAACTGGTCGGCAACGAGCATCTTGTCCGCGCGTTCGGCTATGAGCGCCGCGCCGAGGAACGCTTCGATAAGATCAACCTCGATTTGCAGAAGTGCGGCGTCAAGGCGACGTTCTTCTCCTCTACCACGAACCCTTGCACCCGCTTTGTGAATGCGCTGGTCTACGCCGCCGTCGGCGTGCTGGGTGCGTTCGTCGCCATTGCTGGCGGCATCACGGTGGGCCAGCTGTCGGTCTTTCTGAACTACGCCAACCAGTACACGAAGCCGTTCAATGACATTTCGGACGTTATGACCGAACTGCAGAACGCGCTGGCTTGTGCGCAGCGCGTGTTTGACCTGATTGACGAGACGCCCATCGTGCCCGATGGCCCGGATGCCGTTGCCCTGCCCCACGGCGCGGGCAGCGTGGAGTTTGACCACGTCAGGTTCCGCTATTTGGACGATGTGCCGCTGATCGAGGATATGAACCTGAAGGTTGCGCCGGGTCAGCGCATTGCACTGGTCGGCCCCACGGGCTGCGGCAAGACGACATTGGTCAATCTATTGATGCGGTTTTATGAGATCAACGGCGGTATGCTGCGCGTCGACGGGTATTCCATCGACAATGTGACCCGCGACAGCCTGCGCGGCAACCTGGGCATGGTGCTGCAGGAGACCTGGTTGAAGGCTGGTACGATTGCGGAGAATATCGCCTACGGCAAGCCGGATGCGACCCGCGAGGAGATCATCGCCGCGGCCAAGAAGGCGCACGCCCATAGCTTTATCTGCCGCCTGCCCAACGGGTACGACACGCAGGTAGCCGAGGACGGCGGCAACATCAGCCAGGGCCAGCGGCAGCTGCTCTGCATTGCCCGTGTCATGCTGCGACGCCCGCCGATTTTGATTCTGGATGAGGCAACGTCCAGCATCGACACCCGTACCGAGGTGCTGGTGCAGGATGCCTTTGAGGAGCTGATGAAGGGCCGCACGAGCTTTATCGTGGCCCATCGCCTGTCTACCATCAAGAACGCTGACCAGATCCTGGTCATGAAGGCCGGCAACATCATTGAGCGCGGAACCCACGAAGAACTGCTGGCGCAGGGCGGCTTCTACAAGCAGCTGTACGAGAGCCAGTTCGCCAAGGCATAAAACCATACACCGGGAAAGAAATAGGAGGATGTATTATGAGTCACATTACCATTCCGGAAGGATACCAAAGCCTTCTGGGTTTGTATGACACCCAGAAGGCCATCGGCCTCATCAAGACGATCTTTCAGGAGAAGCTCTGCATGGCGCTGCACCTCAAGCGCGTCACGGCTCCCCTGTTTGTCATGCAGGGCAGCGGCCTGAACGATGACCTGAACGGCGTCGAGCGCCCTGTTTCGTTCGATGTGCCCAGCCTGAACGAGCAGGCAGAGGTCGTCCACAGTCTGGCTAAGTGGAAGCGCTACGCCCTGTACAAGTACGGCTTCCGCCCCGGTCAGGGCATTGTGACCGATATGAACGCCGTCCGCCGCGACGAGGAGCTGGACAACCTGCACAGCATCTACGTGGACCAGTGGGACTGGGAGCGCGTTATCACTGCCGACCAGCGCACGCTGGAATTTCTGCAGGAGACCGTGCGGGACATCGTGGACGCTGTCTGCGCAACGTCTGACGAGCTGCGCTGGAAGTTCCCCGAGCTGAAAAACAACATCCACCTGGGCCGCGAGGTGGCATTTATCACGACGCAGGAGCTCGAGGACAGGTACCCGGACTTCACGCCGAAGCAGCGCGAGAATGCCTTTGCCAAAGAGCATGGAACCGTCTGCATCATGCAGATCGGCGGCAGGCTCAAGAGCGGCCAGCCCCACGACGGGCGCGCGCCCGACTATGATGACTGGACGCTGAACTGCGACATTCTGTTCTGGCACAAGCCGCTGGACTGCGCACTGGAGCTGTCCAGTATGGGTATCCGTGTTGACGCCGACGCCCTGCGCCGCCAGCTGGACGCCGCAGGCTGCCCGCAGCGCGCGGAGCTGCCCTTCCACAAACTGCTGCTGGATGGTACCCTGCCCCTGACGATGGGCGGCGGCATTGGCCAGAGCCGCCTGTGCATGCTGCTGCTGGGCAAGGCCCATGTCGGCGAGGTACAGGTCAGCCTGTGGGATGACGCTACGGTACAGGCGTGCAGGAATTCGGGCGTGAAGCTGCTGTAACCCTTGACAAACCCCTGCCGATTGTGATATTATATTAGAGTTCTCGCTAGTATAGCACAATTGGCAGTGCAGCTGATTTGTAATCAGCAGGTTGCAGGTTCGATTCCTGTTACTAGCTCCAATTAAAAAAGCGCGTTAGCAAAGTAAATTCACTTTGCAACGCGCTTTTTCTTGCTTTTGTATGTCTTTTTGCGTCCTAAACAGTAAAAAACAGGTCGTAAACAAGTCGTAAACGCAGTAGAATCGCATAACGCGGAGTCAGGGTTGAACTCAGGAATGCTGCTGTACATAAAGCTGATGAATTGTTCTTGAGGAATATTTAGAGAAGTTTTTCCTTATTGCACCCTACTCTATATACTCCTAAAAAACGCCCGGTAGGCGTGATGCTTACCGGGCGTTTTGCTTTGCTGTTTTAAGTGTTTGCCAGTGCCGTCTGCAGAGCGCAGTAATTCTCCAGTGTCAGCTGCTCGGGGCGGGAACGCTCATCAAGACCGGCGGCCTGCAGGGCGGAGATGACCTGCGCCTTGGGCAGGTGCAGGCCATTGGCGATGGCGTTGGCGGCGGTCTTGCGGCGCTGGGAGAAGGCGGCGCGAATCAGCGCGAAGAAGGCGGCTTCGTCGCCGTTCGGCACGGCTACGGCGGGCTTCTCCCTCACATCCAGGCGGATGACGGCGCTTGTCACCTTGGGGGCGGGGTAAAAGCTGCCGGGTTGGACGCTGAACAACAGCTTCGGCTCGGCGTAATAGGCCACGGCGTAGCTGATTGCACCCGCATCCCGCGTGCCGGGGGCGGCGCAGAGGCGCTGTGCCGCCTCCTTCTGCACCATTACGGTGATGTTCCGGATAGGCAGCTTTTCCTCCAGCAGACGCATCAGAATCGGGCTGGTGATGTAGTACGGCAGGTTGGCACAGACAGCGACGGGCTTGCCGCCGAACTCCTCGGCCAGCAGAGCCTTCAAATCGACCTTCAACACGTCGTTCAGGATGAGCTTGAAGTTGTCGTAGTCGGCCATCGTCTCTTCCAGCAGCGGCGGCAGACGCTTGTCGACCTCGATGGAGACGACATTGTCCGCACGCTTGCAAAGCTGCTCGGTCAGCACACCGATGCCGGGGCCGACCTCAAGTGCGCCCCAGCCGGGGCCGATACCGGCGGCCTCCGCAATGCGGGGGCAGATGCCGGGGTTGATGATGAAATTCTGGCCGAAGCCCTTGGACAGGGCAAAGTCATACCGTGCGCAGAGGTCACGGATGGTGGACAGGTCAGTCAATGTGGGCACGGTGGACGTCCTTTCCGAGTCAATAAAAATCAGTTCTGCCCGGCCAGTGCCGTGGCCGCGTTAACGGCCTTGCTGATCTGCGGGTCAGTATCAAGTGTGTAATCGTAGTAGGCGTTCTGCTCGTCGACGGAGAGCGCGGCGTCAATGTCGGGACGCAGGCCCTCCTCATTCCAGGTCTGATCCTCGTTATCGAGCAGCAGGCCCACCGTGATGTAAGCGGCGGAGCCGTCGGAGAAGCTCTGGGCGTCGCTCAGAACGACGCCCTTACCCGCAGTTTTGGTGCCGACGAGCGTCGCACCGGCCATCTTGCGCAGGGCATTGGCGAACAGCTCGGCGCTGCCCGCGGTGGAGCCGTTGACAAGGCAGACGATCGGAACGTTGATCTTTGTCTCATCGGACATACGCAGCACGGTCACATTGCCGTCCCTGTCCTGCTGCTTGGCGATCTCACCGGAGGGTACACAGTAATCCGCGGCCACAAGGGCGGCGTTCAGGTTCTCGCCTGTGTTGTCGCGCAGGTCAAAGACAAGGCTGTTCGCTCCCTGCTGCAGCAACTCATCCACAGCAGCCTTGAACTCGCTGGCCGTGCCGGAGGTGAAGGCGTCAATGCGGATGTACCCGCAGGTGTCCGCGACCATCTGACGGGTGTAGATGGAGGGTGTTTTGTAGTTGGAGTGGACAAGATTCAGCTGCTGCTCCTGGCGGTCCGGCGTCAGGTAGGTGATCGTGGTGGTCGTACCCTCCTCACCCAGCAGCTTGGAGGTCAGGCGCGCGGTGGAGGTGATGTTGCGCGTCGACTCATCGTTGATAGCGGTGATGAAGCCGCCGACCTGCATCCCGGCCTCTGCGGCGGGCGAGTTGTCATACAGGCGGATGATGCGGGCGTAGCCGGAGGATGTGTCATTGACGACAGCGACGCCGATGCCGGTCAGCGTGCCCTTATCCACAGACTGCTTCTCGCTGTATTCCTTGGCGGTGTAGTAGACGGCGTACTTGTCGTTGATGCCGTTCATGTAGCCCGCAGCCAAGCGGTCATTCAAGGTGTCCTCGTCGATGGTGAAATACTCCCCTGCGCGGACAAAACGATCAATTTCGGACAGCTTGTTGTACTGGCGCTCCTTGTTTTTGACGCTGGACACTGTGGTGTTGAACATCTTCATGGACACGACCATGGTCAGCGAGAAGGTGACGGCCATTGCAATGATGGCAATGGTGGCCGCCACGCCAAGACTGATTTTTTTGCTCATGGGTCTGATGGCTCCTTACTGTGTTTGCGTTATGCCCCGTAGGCTAGTGAGAAAAATACCGTAGAGAAAAGGCTGAGTATCATCAGAACGGCGACTACAAGGCAGAAAATACGCACGGAGGTTTTGTGCTTCTGCGGCTTCATACAGATTCCCCTTTCGTTATGAGAGGTAGTTCATGACATTGACCAGGACGTTGTTGATCTTCATTTCAAGGTGCAGATGGTTGCCTGTGGAGTTGCCGGTGGAGCCGACATAACCAAGAACCTTGCCCTTTTCCACGGGCTGGCCCACGCTGACAACGGGCGCGCTGTTCATGTGGGCGTACAGCGTCGAATAAGTATTGCCGTTGTCATCCTTGCCGTGGTAGACCTGCACGTAGTAGCCCCAGCTCCAGTGGTAGGCCGCAGCGGTGACGACACCGCCGGAAACGGCGTAGATTTCGGTGCCGCCCGGTGCGGCGTAATCGGTGCCGCGGTGGCCGTTGCCGCCGAAGTAGCAGGAAACGTACTTATAGGTGGCCAGCGGGCGGCCAAAGTCCAGTGAGCACTGGATGGACGCATTGCCGTAAGCCTGGTTGGCGGCGTTCAGCGCGGCGTCCAGCTCGGCAGCGGCCTTATCCACGGCCTTGTTGGCTTCGATCAGGGCAGCCTTGTTGGCCTCGATCTCGGCATCCGCTGCGGAAATGTTGGCGTCGGTCTGGGAGATATTCTGGGCAAGCTCATTCGTCTTGCCGTCCAGCGCGGTCTTTTGGGTCTCCAGATCGGCCTGCGTGGCCTCCAGGTCCGCCTTGGCCTGCTCCAGCTCGGCGCGCTGCTGCTCCAGCTCGGCGTGTTCATTCTCAAGCTGTTGGCAGGTGTCCTCGTCCTTATTAACGATCTGATCCAATGTGGTGGCAAAGGTCAGCAGCTGATATAGGTTGGTGGCACTGGACAACAGTGCGATGGAGCCGCCGTCATTCAGACGCTGCATCGCACGCATACGGTCTTTAAAGTCCGCCCAGCGCTGGTCGTATTCGGCCTGTTTCTGGTCGACCTCCTGCTGCTTCCGGTCAATCTCGTCCTGCTTGTTGACGATTTCCTCATCCAAAGAACCGATCTGCTCGGACAGGTTGCTGATCTGGCTTAAAATCAGTGCCTTCTGCTGCTCAAGCTGCGTTTTGAGCGCCTCGGCGTCGGCCTTGTTGCTCTGCGCGTCCTTGAGCTGCTGGTTGACCTTTTCCTGCTCAGTCTGCAGTTCCTGCAGCCTCTGGCGCAGGTCGCTGACGCTGGAGGAGGCGGCCAGCGGCGTCATGACGGTGGAAAGCGTCATGCTCATGGCGACAGCCGCGCTCAGCAGAAGCGAAATCAGCTTTTTGCCGTGTTTTACATGCTTCATGGTCTTATACGTTCCCTTTATCCTCTGTTATACATTCAGATGCTTGCGGATGCTGGTGGCGGTGCCGAGGCCGCAGAGCACGAAGCCCAGCAGCACAAAGCCGCCGACGATGTAGTACCAGACGCTTTCCAGCGGGACAAGCGTGCCGCCGAACATCTGCGAAAGGTTGGACGGATTCTCGGCATACCAGCGGCAGAGTGCATAGTACGCGCCGCAGACGATGCCGGACGCAATGCCAGCCGAAATCAGGCCGGAGGTGACGCCCTCGACAAAGAACGGAAAGCGGATGAAGCCGTTGGTCGCGCCGACGAGCTTCATAATGCCGATCTCCTTGCGGCGGTTAAAGACGGTGATTTTGATCGTGTTGTTGATGACGACGATGGAGACGATGGCCAGCACCGCGACCAGGCCGTAGCAGGCGTAGTTGATGACCTTCTGCAGGGACGTGAAGGTATCCGCCATAGCCAGCGGGGCCTTGACGCTGTAAACGCCGTCGATCTGCATGAGCTGGGCGGAGACTTCCTTAATGTTGTCGGGGTCGTCCACGGTCACGCGGTAGTTGGGAGTGAACGGGTTGTCATTGGCAAAGACCTGCTGCAGGTTTGTGTAATCCTTCAGCATATCGCTGTAGGTCGCCAGAACGTCCTCCGGCGACATATAGGTCACGCTCACAACGTGGGGCGTGTTGCGGATGGCCGCGTCGGCGGCGGCAATCTGCTCGTCGGTGGCGACCTCGCTCTCGCCGGTGCCGCCCATGTAGACGACGGTCAAGTTCTGGTTGCCGATGTATTCGACCATGTGGTCAATGTTGATGCCCAGCAGCGAGGCTGCGCCGATCAGCAACATGCAGACGGTCAGCACGCCCATGGAGGCAAAGGTCATCAGCCGGTTGGCGCGCAGATTGTGCAGGCCCTGGCCGACTAAGTAGATAAAACTGGAAAAACGCATGGTGTCCCCTCTTACTTACAAATCAGTCCTCGTCGTACTCGTAGTCATCCTCTTCGCGCTCGGCCATGGCGGCAGCGTAGCGGCGCGCGGCAGCAGGGTCAGCGGTATCGGAGGCTACCATGCCGTTGGCCAGCGTGATGACGCGGTTGCCGTACTTGCGGGCCAGCTTGTGGACGAGCTCGTGTTCATGGGTGACGACGACGACGGTGATGTTGACCTTGTTGATGGCCTCAAACAGCTGCATGATGTCCATCGACATTTCGGGGTCGATGTTGCCGGTGGGCTCGTCCGCGATAATGAGCTTGGGGCCGTGGGCCAGCGCGCGGGCAACGGCCACACGCTGCTGCTCGCCGCCGGAGAGCTCATCCGGCAGGCGGTCCATTTTGTCCTCCAGACCGACAAGGGAGAGTGCAAACGGTACGCGGTCCTTGATCTTTTTGGTCGAGATGTTCGTCACGCGCATGGCGAAGGCGACATTCTCATAGACGGTCATGGTGGGGATCAGGCGGAAGTCCTGGAACACAACGCCCATCTGGCGGCGCAGGTAGGGCACCTTGCGGCGCTTGATGCGCGTTAAATCCTGCCCATTGATAAAGACCTTGCCCTCGGTGGGCTTCTCCTCCATCTGGATGAGCTTTAAAAACGTGGATTTGCCCGCGCCGGAATGGCCGAGGATAAAGACGAACTCGCCCTCGTCAATATGGATGTTGATGTCCTCCAGCGCGACGTTCTCATCGTTGTGGGTCTCGTAGGTTTTATATACATGTTCAAAATCGATCATTCGGGGTTCTCCTGCCGTGGTGTGGCTTTGCTGTTATGGTTACAGTCATACATATAATAGAATACCATGTCAGACCTCTGCGGTCAAGGTGCTTTGCGGCTGCAAAAAGCAGGAAAATGGCGCTGCCTTGCGGTGCAGCGCCATTTGTGAAAGTTTTTTTAAAATCAATATTTGGCCGGGTTGGCGGACAGATATTTCTTGACCATCAGCGCCACCTTAAAGACGATGGCATCATCGAAGTTGCGCAGGTCAAGGCCGGTCAGCTTGCGGATCTTCTCAAGGCGGTAGACCAGCGTGTTGCGGTGAACGAACAGACCGCGGCTCGTCTCAGAGACGTTCAGGTTGTTCTCAAAGAAGCGCTGGATCGTGAACAGCGTCTCGGCATCGAGGGAGTCGATGCTCTCCTGCTTGAACACCTCGCGCAGGAATGCCTCGCAGAGCGTCGTAGGCAGCTGGTAGATCAGGCGCGCAATGCCCAGATGGTCATAGCTGATGACCTGACGCTCGGTGTCAAACACCTTGCCGACCTCCATGGCAATCTGGGCTTCCTTAAAGCTGGAGGCCAGGTCCTTGATGTTGCCGATGGGCGTACCGATGCCGACGACGGCCTTGATGTAATGGTCGCCCTGCAGCGTATCGACGATGGAGGCAGCCAGCTTTTCCATATCGCGGGTGTTGTTGTCGGGCTTGATCTCCTTGACCAGGACGGTGTCGGTCTCGCTGATGTTAAAGACGAAGTCCTTCTGTTTGTCCGGGAAAAGACCGCTGACGACGTCGTAGGCGGAAATATCATTGCCGGAGGTCACGCGGATCAGCAGTACGACGCGCTGCACGTCGGAGACAAAGTGCAGCTCCCGCGCCTTGGCGTAGATGTCGCCGGGCAGGATATTGTCGAGCACGACGTTCTTGATGAAGTTCGTCTTGTCGAATTTTTCGTCGTGGTACTGCTTGATGCTCTGCAGGCTGATGGAGAGCATGGCGGCGAACTGCTCGGCGGTAGTGTCAGTGCCCTCGACAAAGACGGCGTAGTCATTGTGCTTGGCGTTGGAGAACTGATGGTAGGCATACCCATCGCGCACGAAAGCATCCCCGGCCGTCTGGCGGACAGCGGCCACGCCCTCGCGCACCTCACCGATCTGTCCCAGCTCAGAGCAGGAAATGACGGTGCCGGTCTCATCAATCACGCCGACGACACGATCCACTGCGTCCTTCATCTGGTAGACCACGTTCTGGAATACCCTGTTTGCCATAATATGTGACTCCCCTTTTAGCTGTTATTTAGACAGTCTGCACCGGTGTGCAGTGCGGGCTATGCGTGTTTGGCAAAATTGCCGTTTGGTAATCTGCCTGAAAACCAAAACATCTTAATGTATATTTTACACAATCCGCTTGGCTTTTGCAACATATTTTCACGAAAATCGCAAGATTTTCTTGTACATTTTTTAAATCAGCATAAAAAATGTACCTGCCGGTGTTTTCCCGGCAGGTACAACGTCCGTCATTTTGACGATTTTTCCTCTTTTGTCTGGTTCATGGCACCGGTGCCGCCTTCGACGACGCCGCGGCGCTGGAACACATAGGTGATGCTGCGGAAGAAAATCTTTACATCATTCCAGAACGTCACATGGGCGGCGTACTCACCGTCGTAGCGGGCTTTGACGTCAATCGGCAGTTCGTCGCGTCCGTTGACCTGCGCTAAGCCGGTCAGGCCCGGGCGGATGTCGTTGGCGCGGACCTTGTCGCGCGCCTCGATCAGGTCGTACTGGTTGTACAGTGCAGGGCGCGGGCCGATGACGCTCATTTGCCCTGCCAGTATGTTGTAGATCTGCGGCAGCTCGTCCAGGCTCGTCTTGCGCAGGAAGGCACCGCTCCCGGTAATGTAGCTGTCCGCATCTTTCAAAAGGTGCGTGGGAACATCGTGCGGGGTGTCGCCGCGCATCGTGCGGAACTTCAGGATGTTAAAGTGCGTTTTGCCCTTGCCGACGCGGCGCTGCTTGAAAAAGACCGGCCCCGGGGAGTCGAGCTTGATCCACAGCGCGACCAGCCCCATCGGAATTGCAAGAATGATCGTGGCTGCCAGCGAAAGGATAATGTCCAGCAGGCGCTTGCCGTAACGCTCGTACATAAATCAGCCCTCCTCGGCGGGATGCTTTGTCTCCCGGAGCTTCTGCGCAATCTCCTCCCGGGAGAAAAGCGTGGTGTTGCCGGTGGCGGCCACAACGGTGTGGTCGGCGCGCACGCGGCGGTTGGGGTGGTAGGTCGGGACCATCTCCTGCAGAACGTCGACGACCTCGTCGCTGTTGTGCCGGGCAGATTCCTTGAGCCGCTGCAGGTCGGTGTAGAATTTTTCCAGATCGATCTGCATGGGCGGCGCGATGAAGATTTTGTTGTGGGCGGTTTTGGCCATCTTGTCCTGCTCGGAGTCCATGAGCAGTTCCTCGTACAGCTTTTCGCCGGGGCGCAGACCGGTGACCTTGACCTGCATATTTACGCCCGGCTCGTAGCCGTAGAAGCGTATCAGGCGGTTGGCCAGATCCATGATCTTGACCGGCTCACCCATGTCCAGCACGTAGATGCTGCCGCCCTTCGCCAGACCGCCGGCCTGCAGAACGAGCTGCGCAGCCTCGGTGATGGTCATAAAGTAGCGGACAATATCGGGATGCGTGATGGTCACAGGGCCGCCGCGCTTGATTTGCTCCTCAAACAGCGGGATGACGCTGCCGTGGCTGCCCAGCACGTTGCCAAAGCGCACCGCAACGCAGGTCATCGACGTGGCCCGGGAGAAGGTCTGGATCAGCATCTCGCACAGGCGCTTGGTGCAGCCCATGACGTTCGTCGGGTTGACAGCCTTGTCTGTAGAGAGCTGGACGAACCGCTCCACGCCGTGCTCGGCGGCGGAGGTCAGCAGGTTCTTGGTGCCAAAGACGTTGTTCTTGACGGCCTCGGCGGGGCTGATCTCCATCAGCGGCACATGCTTGTGCGCCGCCGCGTGAAAGACGACGGACGGATGATAGGTGTCGAACACATCGTCCAGACGTGCTTTATCGCGGATGGAGCCGATGAGGGTGATAACAGGAGCTTCGGGACCGTACTTGTTTTTCAGCTCGGTTTCCAGCTCATAGGCGCAGTTCTCGTAGATGTCAAAAATCAGCAGACGGCGGGGCTGGTAGCGCATGATCTGACGGCAAAGCTCGCTGCCGATGGAGCCTCCGCCGCCCGTGACGAGAACGATCTTGTCATGCAGGTACTCGGAGATCTGGGCATTGTTCAGCTGGATCTCGTCGCGGGAGAGGAAGTCCGCCGTGTTCAGCTCACGGAAGCCCGCCGCCACAGGATTGCCGTTCTCGTCAACAGCCTGCGGGTCACTGATCATCCGCACGCGGCAGTGGGTGGAGTTGCAGAGGTTGATGATCTCGCTCAAACGGTCACCCTTGACCGTCGTGATGGCGATGACGATCTCGAGAATATGATATTTGCGCACCAGCTCCGGTATGTCGGAGATCGTGCCGCGCACCGGTACGCCCTGCACGCGCAGGCCCTTTTTGGTCAGGTCGTCGTCAACGATGCAGACCGGGTTGCCGAAGCTCTGGTTTTTCGTCTTACAGAGGTTGACGGCCCACGCACCGGCGTTGCCGGCGCCGACAATGAGCAATGGCGTGTTATCCTCCGGCTTGTTGGCCTTGGCGTTGCGCATCGTCAGGACCAGCCGCCACAGGAACCGCACGCCCGCTATGGCCGCCGTGTTGAATACCGCGCCGAAGATCAGCACCGCGCCGGAGATCGGGCGGCTGTGGTAGATCAGATCGAACAGCATGATGATGCCCGTCGCCAGCCCGGAAAGGCAGGTCAGTCGTGCAAGGTCGCGCATACCGGCGTACTCCCACATGATCTCATACAGTCCGCCGAACCAGAACACGATCATATAAATGGGCAGGACGTATAAGAGCATCGGGGCCATGGCGCGCAGTATCTCCACGCGGCGGTAGGCGTCGCCGCTGTCAAAGCGCAGCATGACGGCCAGCCAGTAGCAAAGTACAATGAGCCCGCAGTCCAGCAGCATCAGTGCGATGCGGCGCGGAAGCCCTTTTATCAGTTGTTTTGAGACCTGTTGCATCGATTCCATCCTTACTATACGTTCTTCTATCTGAAAACGGGCGCAATACGGCCCGGCAAAATTGTCATATAGACTATTATAACACAAAAAGGCCCCATTTGTCCTACTTTTGGGCAGACAAATGGGGCTAATATTGTATAAAAATCGTGGTAAATTTTTGGTAAAACGGACGAAAGCGATTTACTCGACGGTCACGCTCTTGGCCAGATTGCGCGGCTTATCGACATCCAATCCCTTGGCGCAGCTGACGTAGTAGGCCAACAGCTGCAGCGGAATGACCGACAGGCTCGTGGCAAAGTGCGGGTCGGTCTTGGGCACGTAGACCGTGAAGCCCGCAGTGTCCTCGATGCTGTAATTTCCGTAGGTGGTCAGGCCCATCAGGAAGGCGCCGCGGCTCTTGACCTCGACCATGTTGGAAACGCTCTTTTCAAACAGGTCCGGCTGGGTCAGGATGCCGACGACCAGCGTTCCGTTCTCGACCAGAGAAATCGGCCCGTGCTTCATCTCGCCCGCGGCGAACGCCTCGGAGTGGATGTAGCTGATCTCCTTAAATTTCAAACTGCCCTCGAGCGCGACGGCGTAGTCGAGGCCGCGGCCAATGAAGAAGGCGTCCTTGGCGTTTGCGTACTTGCTGGCAAACCACTGGATACGCTCCTTGTCGGCCAAGGTCTTTTCGATCTTCTCGGGCAGAGCCTCCAGCTCGGTGACGAGGTGCTCATACTGGCCGTCCGCCAGCGTGCCGCGCACACGGGCAAACTCGGTAGCCAGCAGGTAGCAGGCTGCCAGCTGGGTGCTGTAGGCTTTGGTGGTGGCGACGGAGATTTCCGGGCCGGCCCAGGTGTACATTGTGGCGTCGGCCTCACGGGCAATGCTGGAGCCGACGACGTTCACAATGCCGATGGTGCGCACACCGCGCTCCTTGCACAGGCGCAGGGCGGCCAGCGTGTCGGCGGTCTCACCGCTCTGGCTGATGACCATAGCGAGTGCGTCCTTTTCGAGCACGGGATTGCGGTAACGGAACTCGCTGGCGACATCGACCTCGACGGGGATGCGGGCCAGGCTCTCAAACACATAGCGCGCGGCCATGCCGACATGGTAGGCGGAGCCGCAGCCGATGATGTAGAGACGATGGACATTCCTGATGGCCTCCTCGTCAAGGGCCAGCTCGGACAGGTCGATCTGGCCGTCCTTGAGGCGCGGGGAGATCGTATCGCGGACAGCGGCGGGCTGCTCGTAGATCTCCTTCATCATGAAGTGCTCGTAGCCGCCCTTCTCCGCGGCCTCGGCGTCCCACTCAATGGTGGTGGACTCGCGGGTGATGGGCTCCTTGTCGATGTTGAAGAACTCGATGGAGTCGGGGGTCAGGCGGGCAATCTCGAGATTGTCAATGTAGTAGACCGTGCGGGTGTACTTGAGCAGCGCAGGAACGTCGGAGGCGATGATGGCACCGTCCTCGCACTTGCCGACGATGAGCGGGCTGTCCTTGCGCACTGCGTAGATGACGCCGGGCTCGTCGGCAAAAAGCACGCCCAGCGCGTAGGAGCCGCGGACGTGCAGCATCATGCGGGTGATGGCGTCCAGTGCGTTGCCTGCGGACTCGCCCATGTAATAGTAGTCAAGCAGCTGGGCAACGACCTCGGTGTCGGTCTGGGAGACGAAGCTGAAGCCCTTGTTGATCAGACGCTCCTTGATCTCCTGATAGTTTTCAATGATGCCGTTGTGTACGACGGCAATCTTCTGGTCACGGGAATAATGCGGGTGTGCGTTGACGACGGACGGCTCGCCATGGGTCGCCCAGCGGGTATGGCCGATGCCGCAGCTGCCGGGCACGGCGCTGCCGCCGTCGGTCATCTCGCTCAGGACCTTTAGGCGGCCCTTGGCCTTGACGACCTCGATCTTGCCGGCGGCGTTCTGCACCGCCATACCGGCAGAGTCATAGCCGCGGTATTCCAGCTTGGCCAGGCCGTCCAGCAGAATGGGGGCGGCCTGTGCCGCGCCGGTAAAGCCTACGATTCCACACATAACAGGTATCCTCCCTTTGTTACAGCGTTGAAACTATACTTTCCATTTTATTGGATTAGAGCAAAATACTTTTACAGTATATGCCATTTGGGTACAAATGTCTATAGCTTTACGCAGATTTTGTACAGATGTGCGCGGCATAAAGACAAAGCGGGCAGCCGTCAAGGGCTACGGCTGCCCGCTGCGCGCATTCTCCCTTTCCGGTTTCTTACACCATATAAGAACGAATCAAAAGTTATCGCGCATTTATTAGCATAGCACATTCCCGGAAGAATAGCAAGCGCAATCTGTAAGCAAGAGAGCATTTTGCGCGTTTTGCAAAAGAATCTAAAGCACATGATGCAATTACTTTCGGAAATTAGTCACTGACCCGACGTGCTACGACGACATAGCGCCCGTTGGCGGACGAATACTCGCAGGTAGAGAGGGTAAGCAGCTGCTCACCGTAGGCAGGGCGGATGCCGCTGTCCACGTCGCTGCGGGAGATGACCTGATCCACATAGCGGTTGTAGGCGTCCTCGTCCATGTCGATGTACTGGTTGTAGATAAACGAGGTGTCGTTGACGACATCGATGGTGAACGCACCGAACACCTCATACTTGGCGTCCCCATAGACGGTGTCAAACTCAATGAAGGGGTGCTCCTGATAGTAGTCGGCCTTGCGGTACTCGGTCAGGCAGCCGAAGATCGTGCCGGTTTTCATATTGTGGCCGTAGATGATCAGGTTGTCGCTCTCGGCGTTGGCCCCGAGCGTCGTTTGCTCGTCCAGGTACGGTACGCCGTAGACGCTGTAGGCTTTGTTGAAGTCATGGCGCAGATAGAAGTCCTTGTTGTCCGGCGCGTACATAACCGGAAAATCCAGATTGGTGCCGTCGATGGAGATCCAGCCGATAAAGTCGCTGTTCTTGTCGCGCAGGGCAGCAAACCTGGCACCGTTGGGGTTGACATTCTCCCCTGCAGGGGCCGAGGTCGCCGCGGTATCGATCATCGACTGCAGGTCGGCAAACTCGCTCTCGGTCTTGCGGTCATCGAGGAACCGCTTGACCAGCAGGCCGCCGCTGATGAGGAAGATCGCGGCGAAAACGATCATCGCGAGGGTGTACAGCAGATTACCGCGCTTTTTTTTGCACTTCGCGGTCTCGCGCCGACGATAGTCCTCGTCGTTGTCCTGGTCGTAGAAGGCCGCAGGTTCCTGCAGAGAAACCTGCGGCAGATCGGTGACTGTATAGGATGCCTTTACCTGAACGGAAGGGGCCTGCGGCAGCGGTGCATCGCTGCGGTGAATCTTTGCCATGATGGATTCTCCTGTAACACAATACTATCTTTAGGCAATACCGCACAATTCCCGCCTTACGGCTTAAGCACCGCTCCGGCGGCTGCG
>ERZ1106951.1614-NODE-1614-length-19513-cov-5.716312_pt1 | contig 19513 bp, 9 predicted proteins | sample MGYA00403676_ERZ1106951 | MGnify/ENA primary metagenome ERZ1106951 (study PRJEB35170, sample SAMEA104062398) | human gut metagenome | biome: human gut; feature: human-associated habitat; material: faeces | place: Denmark | collected 2012-04-23 ...
GTGTCTGTTTGCCATCATTTGCTATATATGCCGGAGCTTCTCTCTTTGCAATAAAATCCTTTGCATGTTGTCTGATTGTTTCCAACCCTTTTTCATTTATGTAATCAATATCTTTCTGCTTCAGATGGAAACTGCTTCGGAACTTGGAATTATCCAACCGCTCAAACAACTGCCTATACCATTCATCCTTCGTCATATCATCACCACAAATCGTATGGTTTCATGGTTTCTGAATTTCGATATTCATGTTTCTCATAATATCCTATCAGCTTACCCTCATCTCTGAATGCCACCATGTAAACATCTTTATTCTGTTTCTCATTATGAAAAGTATAAACGATATTATGGCTTTCATCTGCTGCAAACCAGTCCACTACCTGCTGTATTCTATCTCTTGATTTCGAATTATGGCAGTCTAACAGACTTCTTCCGATAAGTTTGTCGCCGCCTCGCTTCGCATAGCTGGTAACAGCTGCCGGATTCATGTAGATAATCTCATGTTTGAGATTGCATATAACAACGGATGCCCTGTCCTGATCAACAATGCTCTTATAAAAGCTGACATATGATTTACACTCAATCAACTTTTCATTATCAAGCCTCTTCTGAAGTTGTGGTTTCTTTCTCCGATAATAATCGTATATCTCTCCACCTGGTATCCAGATTTGTGCCTCATTTATCTTATCAAGTACAGCTCTAACAATCTGTTCATCAGCTAATGAATCAGGTGCTTTTTCATGTTCTGTTACATATTTTTTGTATTCTTCATACACCCAGCCTGTAATCTTATCCTTCTGTTTCATCTTGAGATTACTAAACTTCTTGTTCATCTGTAAAAGCTGACCATCTATCTTTTTATGAATTTTTGTCTTCTTACTTTTCGCCATTTTATGTCATCCTTAAAACTTCACTACTTTCTCAATTTTTCAAACAAGAAGTTGTTACTCAATCAAATTCCGTAATGAATAACCCATTTATTTTTGTCCAATGCCTTTTTAAACAGTTTCTTTAATTCGCACAATTCAGGAATATCAGCAATGCTATCAATAAACGCCTTTAATGAACAGGGCGGAACAAGTGTAACACCACAATATGCAAGCCCTTTGCCTTTAACAGAAAGTGTATGCCAATAGAAGTCAATGGATGAAAGTCTTTCAACAACACCTTCTAAATATTTATTATCAACAGAAATGCATTCGTATTTCCACGGTTCATATTCGTCATATCGCTCGCTCTGCCGAGGAGTATTCATCATAATTCCAAACTCATGTTTTGCCATATACCATCACTTCCGCAACTTCCGATTTGAAGGGCAGTCGCCCAATCACTTATTTACTCTATTATAACAAACCGCCCCGAAAAAGTCAATCGCTTGCGGGGCTGAATCCAGAAAGGAGTGTTCTTTATGAACAACAACCAGCTTGCGGAAGTCGCAAAGATCCTCGGTGTCTCCGAGGACAGCATTTCCGCTATGAACGATGAGATCAAAAACAGTATGACGGCAGTTTTTGAAACTGTTGCTATCAGAAATGACGAGGACAAAAAGATAGTCTTTGAAGCACTGGACGATCTGTGGCAGAAAGGCTCGGTATATATCGGGCTTGATGAGGTTGCAAAATCAACTGGCATTTTGCTTGTGACACTCCGCAGCCTTGATTACGATACGCAGCAGACTATCGTTTATGAGTACATGATGGACAGCTCGCAAACAGAGCGTTTCTATGACCTTGTGAACAAGGCACTTGCAGTTTCAGAGCTTGGCAATGTTGCAAAGCTGATCGGTGTTCCTGTGCGTGAGCTGAGGCCGCTCCCTCGCCGTATTCAGGAGAATATCTGCGGTGCGTACACAATGGAGTACGATGCCGACAGCACAAACACCGACCTGATCGACCACATCAGGGAGATGATCGCTCCGTGACAGATTTCCCTTACATCTGCGGTGAGGATATTTCCGCTATCAACAACAAGGAGTTTATCCGTATCGAAACGGATAAGGCGCAGGCTATCGTTATCGCCCTCGATAAAAGTGATATTCCTTATTCTGCCCGATTCAGAGATACCGAAATGGTGCTGACCTTTGACGGTAGCTATAGGGAACAGGTCGAAAGTATTATCACAAAGGCCATGTCGGGCGATTATGAAGCATTGCTCTGTGAGCTGCAAGTCTACGGAGTGCCGGACGGCTACTATCGGCTGTTGGGCGAGGTTGCGGAATTGATGAACACAACTATCGGAACATTGCAGGCTCGTCCCGATGAAATTTAGCTTGCACTTTGCAAAACATATACGGACTTTTGGCTCTGCGATGATGCCTCGATTCAGCGAGAGCTTGACCGTGTGATCTCTGTAAACGGCAGAACGGTGTCGGATATTCAGGAGCATGAAAAAATCAAGACTCAGAAGAAAGCTCCGACAGCACCCACACAGGATTCGGCTGAAAAAGTTCGCACATTTGCGGAGCTTTTCGAGAACTATCAGCGCCGAAATGCCAATGACTATTTTACAAGAGAAGCCCACAAACACTTAGCTGAGATCGCTCGGCGCAGACAGAGTACTGAACAGGAGCGTACCATTCAGACCGAAGAATTAGAAAGGAAGAATAGACCATGAAGAAGATCATTGTAATCGGAAGTGCCGTTGTTACAGCTGTGACCGCAGCGGTTATCATCATCGTGAAGCACACAAAGTGAGGTAGCCTATGCCAGTACAGGATAATGACGATAAGAGAACCGCCGACCAGCCTGCGGTCGATGCGGAAGAACTGAGAAGAAAACAGGCTCAGTCTCGGGAACAGCAGCAGGACGAAACCAGCGTTCAGAAGTCGGGAAAACTTCTTCCTCTGCTGAACGCAAAGGCAGAACATCATCAGAGCCGTATCGACTCTCTTGATGAAAAAATCGCCAATCAGACAGATAAGATCGACCGCAACAAAGCGAAGATCGAAGCTCTTTCCGCAAAGGCTGATAAGCTCGAAGATACCAACCGTATGCTGAAAGCTACGATCGGCAATTTGCCGGGTATCGGTGCTGTTATTGCCCTTAACGAGAAGCGTATTCAGGCTATCCGTGAGGAGAAGATTTCTGAGCGACAGCAGAAGATCGACCAGGGTTGGAAGAAGATCGACAAATTTACAGTAAAGCGTGACCGTATCGAACACAAGCTGAATCGTGTGATCGCTCTCAATGACACGATCAAGAGCTTTTCTATCGGCTTTAACAAGGAACGCCGTGAAGCTTTTGCCGATGCAATGACAAGGTTGAATGGTGCAACTGTTGATTGCCTGAGCGATAAAAAAGCAACACTTGAAGCGAAAAAGCAGAAAATCCTTGATACTTACAATGATCCTGCAACAAGTGTTGTTGACAAATATAATCTCTCCGAACAGCTCAAAGATGTGAATGAGCGTATTTCAGCACTTGATGATAAGATCATGAAACTTGCCCGTCCTGAAACACACTATGAGGAGCAGGTCAATGATCAGCTCGATGCTTCTATGAAGCTGACCGGAGATAAGCTCGGTGAAATGGTTCAGAAAGGCAATATTGATATGCCGACACTTGCTGAGAGTGCTGTTCAGGCGGCACAGAAGGTCGAAACGCTTGACCGTACTAAGGTCGCTGAACTTGCAGATCAGTTGAATATTCAACCCCTTGCCAATGTGGAGATGCAGCTTGAAGATGATTACAACATGATCGACGGTATCATCAACAACGGCTCTAAGGAGGACATTGACAAGGCAAAGGCAGAGCTTGCGGAAGGTATCAAGTCTATGGAGAGCCTTGCAGAAAATCCATTTGTTCCGCAGGAAATGAGAGATAATGCAGTTGAGGAGCTTGCAAAAATGAAAAGTCAGCTTGAGCTTCTCAATATGCACGATGAAGTCGAGGTAGATAGCTGGCTGTCGGATATGCTTGATAAGGGTGATGCTGTTTTGACTGATGACGGCGGTTTCAAGGTGAACCCTGATTATTACAAGGAATTGTCTCGAAATGACCGTCATGTGGAGACTATGACGGAAATTCAGGCTGTTGAGGTCATGTCGGCTCTTATATCGGCAGGCGTACAATTTTCCGCTGCTACGAAGGGTGAGGATAAGGTCGGAATTACCGTTTCAAAGAATGATGTGTCAACTCTGAATGATGTGATGTATGCTTCTATCGGAAAGATCGCACATACTGATGCCGCAAAGGAGAACGGCGGTAAGGGTGAAAAGGGCAAGTATGAGACCATCAACCCTGAATACTACGCTTCACTCGGCAAGGACGATAAGCACACCCGTGTTGAGTCGATCGACACGGCACGAAATATCGTGGCAGAACTGCAAAAGGCGAACATTCCGTATTCTGCGGTTGTCCGCAAGAATGATACGGTGGCGGTCACTGTTTCTAAGGCGAATGCCGAAGCCTACAAGCAGATCGAGAGTGCTGTCAAGGGCGAAAGAGCCGTGGAATATGTCAACCCCGACTATTTTAAGACACTCCCGAAGCAGGAGCGTTTCACCCAGCGTATGGGCGAGGGGCAGGCTCGGAAGAAGTCGGCAGAGCTGACAGCTAAGGGCGTGGAACATTCCGCTGTGTTCGGTGGCGAGAAGTCTGCGGTCACGGTCGCAAAAAAGGATTCCAAAAAAGCTTTCTTTTCCCGTGGCAAAATGCAGAGAGATGCCCAGCGTATCAGCGGCCGAGGTCAGCAGAAACCTCAGCAGACACCCAAAATGAGAAATGATCAGGGGCTGGAATAACAGATGAAAATTACTGATGAGCAGAAAGAAAAGGCGGCATTTGTCAATCTTCCTCAGTTCCTCATGGCTCACGGCTTTGATTTGAAGAAAGTCGGCAGGGAGTATGTGTGGAAGGATCACGATAGCCTGCACATCAAGGATAACGGTCCGGGTGAGCGTGGCGCGTGGTTTCGTTTCAGCGAGGACAAGGGCGGCGATAATATCGGCTTACTCCGAGAATATATGGATATGTCCTTTCTTGATGCCGTCGAAGCTCTGACCGGAGAACACATTGACCGCACCTATACTCCGTCCCGCACATACGAATTGAAACCTGTTCAGCAAACGGCAAGAGAGCTTTCCCTTGCTGAAGCTGATAATTGCAGGCGTGTGTTTGCGTATCTGTGCAAGACCAGAGGGCTTGACTATGATATGCTTTCCGCACTTGTGAAGAAAGGCATTATCTCTCAGGAAGAAAAAACAGGCAATGTGCTTTTCAAGTACTATGACGATCAGGGCAAAGCCATCGGTGCGGAAAAGGTCGGTACATCAACGGAGCATAAATTCAAAGGCATTGCAACAGGCTCGGCTGGCGGTCACGGATTTGAGGTAGTACACGGCACTGGCGAAAAGGCCTTTTTCTTTGAGTCGGCAATAGATATGCTTTCCTATCTGCAAATGCACAGCAAAGAACTTGATAATTGCAGGCTTGTTTCCATGATGGGCGTGAAGCCGAGTATCGTCCTTGATACGATGCTTCGTCATAATATCGCTCCTGAGAATGTATTTTTATGCTCCGACAATGATACCGCAGGCAATGAATTTGCTCGGCGTTTGCAGGAACAGTATCCCGATATGAAACGTATCATCACGCCCGATACATATAAAGACTGGAACGATATGCTCAGAAATATTCCAAAACAGATAGAAGTAGAACAAGAGACTAAGACAAAGGAGGTTGACAGCGTGGCTGACCTTATGACATACGGCAACAAAATGTGGAATAATGCGACAGACAACAGAGATAAGTCGCTGATATCAATGCAGCTTGCGGATTTTCAGCGTGTGCAGGAAATGCTTGAAAAATCGGGTATCAATTATTATGCCTACGAAATGAACAGTACTGTCCGTATGGCGGTGAATGATAAGGATACCGATTGGCTGAGAAAAATCTTTGGCAATATGAACGTTACAAAGTCCAACAGACCGTATTTTCCACCTGAGAAAAACATCATCGGCAATACAGAATATCGTTACATTCCGCAAAAGGAATATGTGACGGCTGACCGTGATCTTGTGCTGAAAATGGCTGATATTATGGCTCGGAGAGGTATGCAGTTTTCGGGCAGAATCTATCCGTCCGGTAAAGGAACGCTGACGGTAAGTCACGCTGACTTCGTTGCTGTCCGCAATATCAAGGACGAAGTGATCAGTATGCGTAAGCAGTTTGCAAGTCCTGATAAGGCACAGGAAGTCGGCAACCGTGATTACTGTGCAAACCGTGATACTCGCTATTATATGAGCAAGCTCACACCTGAGCAGTTCAAGGAAGTCAAGCCGTTTTTGGAGACAAGTGTGAGCTATCATGCAGTTTCCCGTGAAGGCAAGGTCGCATTTGCAGTCGATAAGGAGAACGTTCCTGCTTTTCATAGAGCATTGGAGAACGCTGTCCGTGAGGTCGGTATGCTCCGAAATATGGCTGACCTCGGTCTGACTATGGAGCAGAATGTGGCACTTTCTCCCGTGGTGCATCGTCTTGCGGTGGAAGATGTAAAGCTCAATCTCGCTGACTTTTTCGATAATCGATACAATGAAGCACAGTTCGGTGAAATGCTCTCTCTTGTTGATGCGTATCTGTCACAAGCTCCGGCTGAACGTTATGGCGAACACTCCAAACTGAATGATATGCTTGAAGCCAAGTCAAGTTTTGACCGCAGTATTGAGCTTTCTGACTTCTTTTCTCAGCACGATTTCTCCGATGAACAGAGGGCGGCTATTACTGCTATGTTTGTTGGTGATGTGACGAAAGGACAGATCGACAGCATTGACGAAACATTCACGGCGGAGGATATTCAGGCATATGATGAGATCCTGCACAATGCTTTGCAGGAGTCCGATGTTGCAGACTTTCTGACTGCTCACAAGCAGGCGGTCACTGACCGTGAGAACGCAAGCAAAGTTCCCACTGAGGAAGAAGTGCTGTTTCAACAGGCTGACCTTGCAAAATTCCTTGCGGAGCGTACTCTGTCAAGCGACGAATGGGAAGATATGGCGTATCCTCTGTTTAGTAGCGGTTATCTTGATAAACACAAGCCCAGCGACAAGGCGACTTTCGGATATAACCTGAGTGAGTCTGCACTCTATGACCTTGCCCAGCGTTTTCATGACGGTGAGGATATTCGCCGTGAGCTTGCGCTCGGACTGTTAGGGGGCGGCACAACCGCAGATATTGAGTTTATCTTTGAACAAGGTGAGATCTCAAACCGTACTTATAATTATGCTGAAAACCTCCGTCACGCTCTCCATACAGAAAAGACTGAGGACGGATATCATTGCAGTTTCAGCGGTATGGAGCGTTTTGTTTCTTTTGAGGAGATCGGACAGGCTTTCATTGACCGTATCCACGAGGAATTTGATGACTTGGCATATTGGGCTGTTCTGGATTATATCAAAGATGGTATTCCCGATATATCCGATGATACCGTAAAGGAACTTATCACTGCATTTGACGGTGCAGCACTCCACGGCTGGGAGAACGGCGACAATCAGCCTAAGCTCAACCGTATTAAGAAAGCCCTGTTTGATGTTCTCGGTGATGAGGAGCAGACAGAAAAGGCGTTTGCTTGCATTGCAAAGCACAAGTATAACGTAACCTTTGAGCCTGAACAGCCCGAAAAGCAGCCTGACAGCCTTACATTCCATTTCGGAAAGGGTGACGGTGATGAATGGGTCAGCGAAAGCGACATCGTTCACGATTTTGCTCTTGCACACCCTGATTGCAGTTTTGCCCTTGGAAATGCTGTCCTCGAATACCTCGATGAAAAACAGCATTCGGAACGTAATATCCCCGATCTGAAAGCTGGCTGGTATAAAAAAACAGACTTCACGATCACTGCTATCATAGGCGGTGAGGAGTTCAGCTATGAGGGCCGCTTTGATATTGGTGACGGAAAAGGTACGGGCGGTGGTTCGCTGATCGACCATATCCGTGCCCACAATGAGGGTATTCTCGGTTATACGCAGCACCCGTTCAATCAGCCGGAGTATCAGGAAAGAGCGAAGCACACACTTGATGTGTTTGTCCCTTTTCTTGAAGCCCATTCTGAGCTTACGGCTGAGGAACAGCGTATTTTCGATGATTTCAAGGAACAGCACCTGATTCGTGGTTATGATGATATTACTGTCGCTGAGGAAAAGCTCCAAACTCTGCAACAGATCGTAGACAAATTTTTCGGCACTGACTGCGAATCGGCGGAGACAGAGAACGGCACTTGGAAATTGGCTATCGCTGAGGGTGATAAGGTTGGAGAGCTTTTTTATGGCGGAGACCCCGTTTGCGGTATCTATAACCGTGGTGATAAAATGGAGATCGAGCCGTATCGTGAGTTGTCCACTTTTCCGAAGTTCCTGCAAACGGCGATGCTCGAACATAATCCTGATAAGCCTGTGGAGATCATGGACTTCCAGCGTACTTTTGAAACTCCGCTTGATAAGGCAAAATGGCTTATCAATGATTTTTGCGAAGCGGAATACCGTGAAGGTGCTGATTTTGATGATCTGCACAATGTCGGTCTTGCGTTTACCACGCTGACCGATGATGAGCTGCCCATTCAGGTGACGGCTGACCTTGTGGACTTCAAGATCACTCACGAATTTGACGGTGAAGTGTTCGATACGGAGCAGTTTGACAGCATTGAGGATATGATTGAAAACGGTCTGACAGAACTTGATTTTTCTGACCTTGTTTCTGTTCCCGATGAGGTTATAGACAGGCATACAAGCAAGGCCGAGCAGGCGGTAGAGCTTATGAGCGATGCTTCTGCGGTAGAGACTCCTGCCCAGGATACTGCGGACATTGATAAGCCTCTTTTTACCGATGAAACAGTCATTGACGAAATTCAACGAAATGAGCAAGATGATGTGCCGTTTTGGGAGAAGAACGATATTGAGGGCGAACAGCTTTCTTTATTTGGCGATGCCGAACCGCTGACTGCTTCAAAGTCTGTATCACAAAAGCCGAAGTCGGAATTTGCAAAAGGTCCGGTAGTTGACAGTGTTCAGGTCTATGAAGCTCTCGCAGCAGAAATTGACCGTGGTACAGGATTCGTTCACGGTAAGCTCCGTGTGCAGGACTTCTATGAGGAACAGCACCCGACTGTACAACAGTTGGCTGATTTTTTGAAAAAGGAGTACGGCACGGGCGGTCATAGCGGTGAGGGCAAGATCTCACTCGTTGACTACAATTCTCAGGGTATTACATTCAGCTTTGAAAATGGCGAGAAGTTCCGTCATTCGTGGTACAATGTCGCAACAATGACAGAATCACGGCTCAGGGACGACACCTACCTTTCTGCTGAACAGAAAGCTGAGAGGGCTGCACTCAAAGCAGAGCAACCTTCTGAGGAGCATACCTCACACAATACTGTGGAAGTTGGTGACCGATTTCGTCACAAGATTACTGGCAAGGTTTCTGAGGTTGTATCGCTGACAGGTGCGTTGCCGTTCTATACGGACGATTGCACTGTCTCAAGAGAAAGCGGCGGCTTTGCTATTACGGAGAATATCTCCTATGATAAGCTACTGAACAGCGGAATGTATGAGTATGTCGGCAGGACTGAACCCGAAAGAGAGCAGCCTGCACCTGTTGCTGATGTTACACCCGAAACAGAAAAGCCCGATATTCCCGATGTAAAGAACCTTTCTCAGCTCAAAAAGGCTATCAAGCCGGGAATGATGTTTGAGATTACAGACCACCTCCGTCCCGAAAGTATCGGAGAGTGCCGTATCGTGACAGGTATCAGCACCGTTGATTTTACTTCCCGTAAGCTCGATGAAAACGGAGAGCCTACGGGCAAAGATATTCACGTGGAGTTTGACCGTGCAAAGAACTGGACTTTTGACGGCGGCGAGCTGACTTCTCGGCTCGACAACGGCGATATGCTGATGAGCTTTCATTTCATTGACGGCTTGGAGCGTACCAAAGAGCCGGAGCGTGAGACTATTACAGCAGAGGTTGTCAGTTCTGATGAACCTGTTGCAGAAGAAAGCACCACGCCTGCACCAACTCCCGATAAGGGCGATAACTTCACGATCACCGATGATAACCTCGGTGACGGCGGTGCTAAGACAAAGTTCAGGGCGAATGTCGATGCGATCAAGACACTGAAAACGCTTGAAGCGGAAAAGCGTCCCGCAACGGCTGAGGAAAAAGAAATCTTGTCGAAATATGTAGGATGGGGTGCTTTGGCTAAGGCTTTTGATAAGAACGATGAGAAGTGGGTCACAGAGTATAAGGAGCTTTCCGAGTTGCTGACTCCGCAGGAATATGCTCAGGCACGTTCAACGGTAAATGATGCGTTTTACACTAGCCCGACAGTTATCGACGGAATTTTTGAAGCTCTCGGCAATTTTGGCTTTGACGGCGGCAACATATTAGAGCCAGCAATGGGTATTGGAAACTTTTTCGGACGTATGCCTGAAGCTATGCAAGCTAATTCTCAGCTCTACGGCGTAGAGATCGACTCGTTGTCGGGCAGAATCGCTCATGCACTCTATCCCGATGCAGATATTTCGATTCAGGGCTTTGAAAAGAACCATTTTCAAAATGGCAGCTTTGATGTGGCTGTCGGTAATGTTCCGTTCGGTGAGCTTGGTTTCCGTGATACCGTCTATGATACCACGAAACTGCATGACTATTTCTTTGCAGAAGCTCTCTCAAAGCTCAAAGACGGCGGTATCATGGCATTTGTGACCTCGGCAGGCACACTTGACAAGCGTGACGAGACTACAAGGCAAATGTTGGCTGACAAGGCTGACTTCATCGGTGCGATCAGACTTCCGGGCGGTAAGAATGGTGCTTTCAAGGACAATGCAGGCACGGAAGTCACTACGGACATTATCTTCCTGAAAAAGCACGAAGGCAAGTCACTTGCCGAAATGTCCGATATTCCCGATTGGGTACATATTGGTGAAACGGCTGACGGTCTGCCGATCAACAAATATTTTGAACAGCACCCTGATATGGTGCTTGGTACGGTTGTCGAGGGCAATAAGCTCTATGGCAGTGGTACAATGGTTGTTGCCGAGGACGGCTTTGACCTGAAATCGGCACTCCATGAAGCAGTCAGCAAACTCTCGGCGGAGATCAGTCATGAGCATGGCAGAGATGTGTATGCAAAGACCGCTGACGGCGTTCAGGTGCAGATCCCGTCTAATCTGCGTAATTACAGCTTTTTCATGTCTGACGATCAAGTTTTCTTCAAGAAAAATAACGCTGCCTGCGAGTCCCGTTTCGATAGGGGAACAGCACAGCACAAGCGTTTCAAGGCATTTATTGAACTTCGTGACCTCACCCGTGAGCTGATTGAAGCAATGGAACTTGACAAGCCGGACAGCGTTATCAAGGATTTGCAGACGAAACTTAATGTGGCGTATGATGATTTCTACAAGAAGTACGGTATTATTCATTCTCAGACGAATAAGCGGTATTTCAGCGAAGATGTGTCATATAACCTTGTGGCAGGGCTTGAAAAGAGCTATGATAAGACAAAACTCCTTGCAAAGTCCGATATTTTCACCAAGAGAACGATCGTTCCGCCAAAAGCGGTCGATCATGTAGACACGGCACTTGAAGCACTCACGCTCTCCGTTGCGGAAAAGGCAAGGGTTGACTTTTCGTACATGAGTGGATTGACGAGTATGACGGAGGACGAACTGAAGCGTGACCTGACAGGGGCGATTTTCAAGATACCCCATACGGAGAACGGTTATCAGACGGCTTCGGAGTACCTTTCGGGCGATATTCGCAAGAAACTTCGTGAAGCTGAGGAGATCGCTGAGTACGATCCTGATTTCAATATCAACGTATCGGCACTGAAACAGGCTATGCCCGAACCGCTGAAAGCAGGAGATATTGATATTAAGCTCGGTGCAGCTTGGCTTGATCCGAAGTATTACGAACAGTTCATGTATGAGCTGTTGCAGACACCAGCGTATCAGCGGAGTGACAGTTCGTCTGCTCGGTGGAACAAGTCTGCTATTGTCGGCGTGGAGTATTCGGTTCACGCTAACTCTTTCCATGTCAGCAACAAATCTTCCGACAGGTCGGTGCTTGCGACACAAAAGTACGGCACTCACAAGATGAACGCTTATGACATTTTTGAACATCTGTTGAATCTGCAAGAGCCGAAGGTGTATAAGACGATCGAAGTGCCGGACGGCTTGGGCGATACAAAGGAAAAGCGTGTGGTCGATATTGATGTTACTCGTGTGGTACAGCGTAAGGCTGACGATATTCGCAAGGCTTTCAAGGCGTGGATTTTTAAAGATCCGCAGCGCCGTGAAGCTATTGTGGAGAAGTATAACGAACTGTTCAACAGTATCCGTCCCCGTGAGTTCGATGGCTCGGCTCTTTCCTTCCCGATGATGACTTCGGATATTAAGCTCCACGACCATCAAAAGAACGCAATCGCTCATGCGATGTTTGGCGGTAATACGCTGTTTGCACACTGCGTGGGTGCGGGCAAAACCTTTGAAATGATCGCAACGGCGATGGAAAGCAAGCGATTAGGTTTGTGTACTAAGAGCCTGTTTGCCGTGCCGAATCATCTGACGGAGCAGATCGGTGACGATTTTCAGAAGCTCTATCCGGGAGCAAATATTCTTGTTGCTACCAAAAAGGACTTTCAGAAAGCAAATCGTCAGCAGCTCTTTGCAAAAATCGCAACTGGAAACTATGATGCGGTTATCATAGGTCACTCTCAGCTCGGTAAAATCCCTATTTCAAAGGAGAGACAGGTCATGACGATCCAGAGTCAGATTGACGATATTCTCCGTGGTATCGAGGAACTGAAAAAGAGCGAAGGCTCTAAGTTTCAGATCAAGGCTATGGAGCGTACTCGTAAGAGCCTGCAAAAGCAGCTTGATAAGCTAGAAAAGGCGAATCAGGACGACACGCTGACCTTTGAACAACTTGGTATAGATCGCTTGTTCGTCGATGAAGCCCATGAGTTTAAGAACCTATTTGTTGCCACAAAGTTGCAGAATGTAGCCGGAATTTCCAATTCTGCTTCGCAAAAAGCACTTGATTTGTTCCTCAAATGCCGTTATCTCGATGAAAAGACTGGCGGCAAAGGCGTGGTTTTTGCCACTGGAACGCCTCTCAGTAACAGCATTACAGAGCTTCACACCATGATGCGGTATTTGGAGTATGACTTCCTGAACAATCACGGATTACAGCACTTTGACAACTGGGTAGCAGTCTTTGGAGACCAGAAAACCGATTGGGAGTTAAAGCCTGCGGGCAATGGCTTCAAGGATCGTACCCGTATCGCCAATTATACAGGTCTGCCCGAACTGATGAGTATGTTTAAGCAGGTCGCTGACATTCGTACTGCGGATACGCTGCAACTTGATGTGCCTGACTGTGAATATCAGGTGGTTCAAGTCGAAGCCACTCCGTTCCAGCAGGAGCTTGTTCAAGAGCTTGCCGACAGAGCTGATGCTATCAATGCAGGCAATGTTGATCCCACGATCGACAATATGCTCAAAATCACGTCGGACGGTAGGAAGCTTGGTCTTGATCCTCGTCTGATTGATCCGTCATTTGAAGATAACCCCGAAACAAAGCTCAACCGCTGTGTTGAGAATGTAGCCCGTATCCACGCTGAAACGGCTGAGGACAAGCTTACGCAGATCATCTTCTGTGATTTGGGCGTTCCGCATAAGGCAGCAGGGGAAGCAGAGGTCGAGAGCGAAGATGCCGACGATGCTAAAGATAAGAAATCTATTGCTGAGGTTGAATCATTGGAGGAAGAATGCGATTTTTGTGTTTATGACGATATTCGTGACAAGCTGATCGCAAGGGGTATCCCTGCGGAGGAAATTGCATACATTCACGATGCGAAAACTGAACAGCAGAAATCCAATCTTTTTGATAAAGTCCGTAATGGTGAGATTCGTGTTCTGCTCGGTTCTACGGCAAAAATGGGTACGGGTACGAATGTCCAGAAGAAGCTGATCGCAGTCCATGACCTCGATATTCCGTGGAGACCGGCTGACCTTGAACAGCGCGCCGGAAGAATTATCCGTCAAGGCAATGAAAACAAACAGGTGCAGATCTTCCGCTATGTTACCAAAGGCACATTTGATGCTTATTCCTATCAGACTTTGGAGAACAAGCAGAAATTTATCTCTCAGATCATGACGAGCAAAACTCCTGCGAGAAAGTGCGAAGATGTGGACCAGCAGGCACTCACTTATTCCGAAATCAAGGCTCTCTGCACAGGCGATGAGCGTATCAAAGAAAAGCTGATGCTTGAAAATGAAGTGAAGGAACTGAGGGTACTTGCTGCGGAACACCGCAACACGGTATTTGAAATGGAGGACAAGATTGCTCGTTTCCCTGAACAGGAAAAGAAACTTACGGCTATTCTTGCTGATCTCCATACAGACCGTGAAGCACTCCGCAAGCTCCCAATCGATCCTGAACGCAAACTCCCCGTATTCAAGATCACTGTTGGTGAGACAGAATACAGCGACAGAAAAGAAGCGGCTAAGGCTCTTGAAGATGCTGTACTGGCTATAAAGTATGCCGATACGCCTGTTAAGGTAGGTTCGTTCCAGGGTTTTGACCTGACTGTTACGGTCAACAGTAACATGATGGGCGGCGGTATGTCGGCTTGCCTGAAAGGATCAGCTTCGCATACTACAAAGCTGATCGAGAGCTTCGCCCATAATCTGAACCGCCTTGAAGCTGCACTATACAACATTGACGGCAGAATTGAACGTACTCAGACTGACCTTGCAAAACTCAGGTTTGACCATGAAGAAGCTCAAAAGATCGTAGCAGAGCCGTTTCCTCAGCAGGAGGAGCTTGACAGCAAAGAGGAAAGGTTGAAAGTCCTGACCGATGAATTGAATCAGGCGGCTATTGAAGCCAAGAAGAACACTCCAAAGCGTGAAAAGACTTGCTACTTTGAGAGGGCAAAGATGAAGCGTGATGCGGCAAGGCTCGCCAAGAAGCCGAGAACTCCGAAGGACAAGGCTAAGGGCAGGAGCAAGAAGCAAGGAATTGAATAAGCAACTTTGAACCCAGTGGATTCAAAGTGAAAGCATTTCAAGAGGGCTTTGTAAGGTGTACAAAGTCCTCTATATTTTTTTAATACTAAACCAATGTATCAACAATTAAATCATAACAACTCAAAGCCTGTACGACTTAACAGATTTTACAAAAATCACGCTTATTTATCTTGATTTTTTTCTGAAAATGTGGTACAATAAATTATGTCTAATATTAGGTCGTATTGCTATTTAAATAAGTTTCTTCTTATCCTATATATAGCAATACTCCATGCCCACTTACGGCACTAAATTTATTTAAAAATCAAAAATGAGGGAAAACTATGTCAGTATCAACTGAACAGCACAGATACAATTTTATAGATTTATTTGCTGGTGCCGGAGGCTTATCAGAAGGATTTGTTCAGGCTGGTTTTAAACCAATAGCACACGTTGAAATGAATGAATTTGCTGCAAAAACACTTGAAACAAGAAGTGCATACTATTACCTTAAAGATACTGATAATCTTGGTATATATACAAAATACCTAACAGGTAAGATTACTCGTGAACAATTCATGGAACATATACCAGCTTCAATTACCAAAACTATTATTCATGAAACAATGTCAGATAAGACCTTACCTGGTATTTTTAAAACTATTGACGGAATAATGAAAATAAAAGGCATTAGTTCTGTAGATGTAGTTATCGGAGGACCGCCTTGTCAGGCTTATTCTCTTGTTGGAAGAGCACAAAGCAGTCATATGGACACTCCTATGTCAGAAGATCCTCGTAATTTGTTATATAAGCTCTACGGGCGTTTTTTAAAGAAATACCAGCCTAAAATGTTTGTTTTCGAGAATGTAATGGGTATTATTTCAGCTAATGGTGGTTCTACTTGGAAGAACATTCAGAAGTACCTGAAACGTATTGGTTATGAACTTGAATGCAGAGAACAGCACGCAAGCTATTTCGGTGTTCTTCAGAACAGACGCAGAATGATAATCGTTGGCTGGCTAAAAAACAGTGGCTTAAAATATCCTGATTTTATTGAAATCAAAACAAATTCCGTAGTAAACGACCTGTTTAAAGATCTTCCCAAACTATTGCCAGGTGAAAGTGCGGATAAGTATTCTAAATGCAAAGCGAGTAACTACGTTATTGAATCAGGTATCAGAACCTCAAGTGACGTTTTGACTTTGCATTCAAGTAGAAAGAATAATGAACGTGACATAAGTATATATCGCAGAGCTATAGAATTATGGAACGATGGACATAAAAGATTAAACTACAATGACTTGCCTGAAGAATTGAAAACCCATAAAAACAGGCATTCGTTCACAGATAGATTTAAGGTGGTCGAAGGTGATGAAGCATATTGCCACACGATTTTAGCACACTTATCTAAAGATGGACATTATTTTATTCATCCGGATATAAACCAGCACAGATCTATAACTGTTAGAGAAGCGGCAAGAATCCAATCCTTCCCTGACAGTTACTTCTTTGAAGGATCGCGCACTGCTCAATACATTCAAATCGGTAACGCAGTTCCACCTATCATGGCAAAAGGGATAGCCATGGGGATTTTCAAAGAGCTATATGAGGGTGATAACAGTGAAACACAACCTACTGCTTGAACAGTATAGTAAATACAAGAAGATGGAGTTGGAAGAATCACCATTTCATTTTCTTTTAAAAGCAAATATAGAGCTTAATCCACATCAGATAAATGCGTTCTGTGCAGCAATACAGGCTTTAAAAACAGGCGGAATAGTTTTGGCTGATGAAGTCGGATTAGGAAAAACGATTGAGGCAGGTCTTGTCCTGAAGTATGTTATTGATTCAGGAAGTAATCATATTCTTATTTCATTACCTGCATCGTTAAGAAAACAATGGGAAATCGAACTACTCGAAAAATTCGACTTGAAATCGTATATCCTTGATAAACAGACTGTGGAAAAGGATTATTATGAATGGTCTGCTCGCCTCTCAGACAGTAAAAAGCTGACTATAATAATCACTTCTTATGCATATTCATCAAAGCTAATGAAAGCCTTTCCAAAAGCAAAATGGGATTTTATTATCATAGATGAAGCTCATAATCTTAGAAACGTCTTCCATGGAACAAAACGTGCTAAGAATCTTTACGAGATGTCAAAAGGAATTCCTAAGATTTTGCTAACAGCTACACCACTTCAGAATTCATTGACTGATCTTCATGGATTAATATCTTTCATAGATCCTCGAATCTTTGGCAACGAAAAAGTGTTTGTAAAACGATACATAAATGATCAGGACTATGCAGAATTAAAACACGAACTTCTCCCTGTTTTGTATCGAACACTCAGAAAAGATGTTGCTAAGTACATGAATTTCAAGAAACGAATTTGTAAAACAGTTGACTTTACTCTGACAGTTGATGAAATCGAACTATATCAGAGAGTAAATGATTTCTTGAAAAGAGAGTTTCTTTATTCGATTCCGAATTCAAACCGAGGTCTTATTATCCTTGTTATACGTAAACTACTTGCATCGTCGAGTTTTGCTTTGATAGAAACATTTGAAGTGCTAAAACAAAGGCTTGAGAAGCTATATGAAGGAACTAAATCTGCTAATGCTCAGGAAGGCTTTGATTTGTTTTGGAGCTATGTAGAGGACGAGATTGACGAATCGGGATTTGATGAACCTGATGACGAAGATACTGTAATTCAAAAGCAATACATAAAGTCTGAAATAGATGAGATTGACGCTATAATTGCTGTCGCTAACAGAATAACAACAAATGCAAAGCTTCAAGCTCTGAAATCAGCTATCAGGATTGCTTTCGATTATCAACAGGAACACGGAATACAGCAGAAAGTTGTTGTTTTTACAGAATCAAAGCGCACTCAAAAATATGTTGCAAGTGAGCTGCGGAAAGAAGGCTATCAGGAAGAAGATATTGTCCTATTCAACGGTGATTTTGATGATGCAATGTCAAAAGAGCTATACCGTGCTTGGCAGGTCAAGAACTTCGGCAAGGTCAATTACGGCAGAAGTGTGGAGTATAAGCACGCTATCGTTGATTATTTCAAAAGCAACGCAAAAATACTCATATGTACAGATGCAGGTTCAGAAGGTCTTAATCTTCAGTTCTGCAACGCTGTGATCAACTATGATTTGCCGTGGAATCCTATGAAAATAGAACAACGTATCGGTAGATGTCATCGTTATGGGCAGCAGAATGATGTTGTCGCTATCAACCTTTTAAACACACAGAACGCAGCAGATCAGAGAGTATATGAAATCCTTTCAAAGAAATTTGAGCTGTTTGAAGGTGTATTCGGTGCATCAGATATCGCTCTCGGAGTACTGGAATCAGGCGTAAGCTTTGAAAAAATGATTCTTGAGATCTATCAGTCATGTAATACCACGGCTGAGTTTAAGAAAGCATTTGATAAGCTTGACCGTAAGCTTAACGCAAAGCGCGACAAGAAAACCAAACAGCTTCGTTCATTACTGCTGACAGAGAGCAGTAACGCTAAAGAAGCATCACTTGGTAAAACAAAGGAAGAAATTGCTGATTACCTTCATGAAGTTGAATACTGGAGCGATTATACTGAAGCAAGAGCAGAAGGCGGATTGAGATACTTTGAAGTAGATAGTAAGCGTATGAATACGTTCTGTAAACATGGAACTCTATTCATCGGAGCATTCTGCAATTCAACATCGTTATTATTCCCCGTACTTTTTCTTTGTAACTCAAAAGGAACATATATAAACGTCAGCGAGCCTGAACTTATAGAAGCTATAGAAAAGATCAATGATTCTGATATCCATACTTTCTCTCCAAGTAAAGATGAATCAGAAGCATATAAACGTGTATATGATAAACTTTGCTCGGAGATGCTATTGAAATATCAACAACAAACCGCTCCGATTATCGAATACAACAAACGAAAAATCGAAAACTGGGAGCGTATACAGATGGATCAGCTTGTTGCTGATTATCAGGATATGCAAGCTGAAATCGAAGCTATACATGAGCAAGAGAAGGCATCTACTAATTTCTATGAGAAAATTGACATAAGAAAGAAAATCGCTGAAAAGAAAAAAGCACTTGAAAACTATCAAGCTGCTTTTCATAAAAAAGGCACAGAATTCAAAACAGAGGGTGATAAAGAGATTGCTGAGTTTAACAAGCAGTTCGATATCAATCCTGTTTTAGTCATCAATATCGTATTAAAGTTTTAGGAGAATTATTATGCAGAAAATCGGTAGACTTGAGCTCACCTGGACAGGCAAATATGAGGAAAAAGAACTTGAACCAAGAATTCTGATTGAAGATAAGTCTATGTCTTACGGAGATCCTGAAAGTGATAATATGCTTATTCATGGAGACAATTTATTGGCATTAAAAGCTTTAGAAAATGATTTCACTGGAAAGATTAGATGTATTTATATAGATCCACCTTATAATACAGGAAATGCATTTGATCATTTTGATGATGATGTAGAACATTCTATATGGCT
>ERZ1106951.1621-NODE-1621-length-19454-cov-3.420640_pt1 | contig 19454 bp, 17 predicted proteins | sample MGYA00403676_ERZ1106951 | MGnify/ENA primary metagenome ERZ1106951 (study PRJEB35170, sample SAMEA104062398) | human gut metagenome | biome: human gut; feature: human-associated habitat; material: faeces | place: Denmark | collected 2012-04-23 ...
CACGGGGCGCGCCGGCTGCATTTGCAATGGCGATGTAAAGAAATTTACATCGCCGGCATGAAGTGATATAATAAAATTCAATATTTTGCATTTTCCCCCATCCGGGGCTCATCCTGCTTGACCGGAGGATCACTGCCATGCACAACAGATTGTATCGTCTGAGCCACGGCATCATGACGGCGCTGGCCTGCCTGTTCACGGTACTGGTCTTTTTGCTCAACGTGCTGTACCAATCCGAAGTAAGCTGTACCGCACATGAGGTAACGACCATTTCCGGCAGTCTGAAATTCAGCCTGCTTGTGCTCGTCGTCTGGGCCGTCCTGATCGTCGCGGCCGCTTTTGTGCGCGGCCGGTTTCCGGTGCGCAGCATCGAGGAAAAAGCTGTTTTGCCTGCTGACGGCGCTCTATGCGGTCGCCGCCCTCTACCTGATCCTGAACGTAGATACCACGCTGCGCGCAGACGCCAAATCAGTCTTCAATGCCGCAAAGGCGTTCCGGCTCGGCGACTGCTCCATGTTGCAAAAAGGCGGATATATATACCGCTATCCGCATCAGCTCGGTCTGATGCTGTATGACTGCATCCTGATGCTCTTTCGTGCGGATCCGGCGTTCAATTTCGTCATGAACTTTGTGTTTGTCATCGGCATCAACCATCTGAGCTACAAAATTTCGGACGCGCTCTTTCACGACAAAGCCGTCAACCTCCTCACGATCGTCTGCACCTTTGCATTTTTGCCGACGGTATCCACGTAGTATCCCCTGCACCAGAACTCCCTATTTCTATACTTATACTTCAGTTCCGGGTATTTCTCATATATCATCAGACTGCTCTTTCAAGTACCCCATAAAACTGGACACCGACATGTAATGACCTCCTTTTGCTTTTTCGTGCAGTTGGCAGACCGCACGCTCATTCTAAAGCAAAAGAAGTTTTTTGTCTTCATCATCGCCACAAGGCTTTTTTTGAACCACTCGCCTAGCGAGTGGTTTTCGCTATACAAAAAACGGCCGCATTCCCAATTTGGGAATGCGGCCGTTTGAAGCGGTGCTGCGATTGGTGCGCGCAAAGCGCCGGGTCACTGTTCCTCGCGGATGGCAGCCTGCGCGGCGGCGAGGCGGGCAATCGGCACGCGGAACGGCGAGCAGGACACGTAGTCCAGGCCGACCTTGTGGCAGAACGCGATGGACGACGGGTCACCGCCGTGCTCGCCGCAGATGCCGAGTTCGAGGTCCGGATTCGTCTGGCGGCCGAGCTTGCAGGCCATCTCCACGAGCTTGCCGACGCCGTTGACGTCCAGGTGCTGGAACGGGTCGTTCTCGTAAATCTTCGTATCGTAGTACGCGCCGAGGAACTTCGCGGCGTCGTCACGGCTGAAGCCGAAGGTCATCTGGGTGAGGTCGTTGGTGCCGAAGGAGAAGAACTCCGCTTCCTTGGCCACATCGCCTGCGGTGACTGCGGCACGCGGCGTCTCAATCATGGTGCCGACCATATACTTCATCTTCAGGCCGGACTGCTCGATCAACTCGTCAGCCTTAGCCTTGATAACCTTCTTTACAAAGCGCAGCTCGTTGACCTCGGATACCAGCGGAACCATGATCTCCGGCGTGATATGCAGGCCGTCTTCCTTCCAGACATTGATAGCTGCGGATACGATAGCCTCGGTCTGCATCTCGGCGATCTCCGGATAAAGAACGTCCAGACGGCAGCCGCGAGTACCCAGCATCGGGTTGAACTCGTGCAGGCTTTCTACCTTGCCCTTGAGCTTGTCGAAGGATACGCCCATCTCATCGGCCAGCTCCTTGATCTCGTCATCCTCGTGCGGGAGGAACTCATGGAGCGGCGGGTCCAGCAAACGAACGGTTACCGGCAGTCCGTCCATAATTTTGAACAGATCTTTGAAGTCCTGTTTCTGGTAAGGCAGCAGCTTAGCCAAAGCGGCACGGCGGCCTTCTTCGTTCTCGGACAAAATCATCGCGCGCATATCCGGAATACGGTCTGCGTCAAAGAACATGTGTTCGGTACGAGCCAAACCGATACCTTCGGCACCGAAGTCACGGGCAGTCTGCGCATCTTTCGGCGTTTCGGCATTGGCACGAACGCTCATGGTGCGGATTTCATCAACCCAGCTCATCAGCTTACCGAAGTTGCCGGAGTTGGTATCAGCCTTAACCGTCGGAATTTTACCTTCGATAATCTGGCCTTTGGCACCGTCCAGAGAAACCCAGTCGCCTTCTTTGACAACAACGCCGGACTTGGTAGCCATGGTCTTCTTGGCATAATCAATGGTAATATCCGTTGAACCGGAAACGCAAGGAGTACCCATACCGCGGGCAACAACGGCAGCGTGAGAAGTCATACCGCCGCGGGCCGTAATAACACCCTGGGAAGCATGCATACCGCCGATGTCTTCCGGAGAAGTTTCGTTACGGATAAGAATAACTTTTTCGCCTTTGGCAGCCCAGGCTTCGGCATCTTCAGCATTAAAGACGGCACGGCCGACGGCAGCTCCCGGAGAAGCCGGCAAACCGGTGGCAATAACTTTTTTCTCGGCTTTCGGATCAAGCATCGGGTGCAGCAGCTGGTCTAACTGGTCGGCACCGACGCGCATGATAGCCTCTTCTTTATTCAGCAGGCCTTCTTCAACCATTTCAACGGCCATGCGAACGGCTGCGGCAGCGGTACGTTTACCGTTGCGGCATTGCAACATCCACAGTTTGCCGTGTTCAATCGTGAATTCCATATCCTGCATATCTTTGTAGTGATCTTCCAGCTTATTGCGGACATCAACCAATTCCTGATACAGGTGCGGCCATTTTTCTTCCAGAGAAGTGCCGTCGCCTTTGGAAGCCATCGGCTGCGGCGTACGAATACCGGCCACAACGTCTTCACCCTGAGCGTTAACCAGATATTCGCCGTAATAAACGTTTTCACCGGTAGCCGGGTCGCGGGAGAAGCAAACGCCGGTAGCGCAGTCATCGCCGGCATTGCCGAAGACCATGGTCTGAACGTTAACGGCAGTACCCCAGTCGCCCGGAATATTGTTCAGTTTACGATAGGTAATTGCGCGGGCAGCCATCCAGGAACCGAATACGGCACCGATACCGGCCCACAGCTGATCCCAAGGATCCTGCGGAACAACTTTGCCCAGTTTCTGGCCGATTTCTTTATATTCTTTAACCAGTTCTTTCAAATCTTCGGCCGTCAAATCGGTATCAGACTTGTAACCTTTAGATTTTTTCATATTTTCCAGAGCTTCTTCATAGAGGTCCAGATCAGCGCCCAGAACAACGTCGGAGAACATCTGCAGGAAACGACGGTAAGAGTCGTAAGCGAAACGTTCGCTGCCGGAAGCTTTGGCCAAAGCCTTAACGGTTTCGTCATTCAAACCGAGGTTCAAAACGGTATCCATCATACCCGGCATGGAAACGCGGGCTCCCGAACGAACCGAGAACAGCAATGGGTTGTTGGCATCGGCAAATTTTTTGCCCATGACTTTTTCAACTTCGGCCACAGCGGCTTTTACCTGATCTTTCAGGTCAGCCGGATAGGTGTGGTCGTTGTTGTAATAATATGTACAAACTTCAGTTGTAACCGTAAATCCCGGAGGAACGGGCAAACCGACGACATTCATTTCTGCCAGGTTAGCACCTTTACCGCCGAGGAGATTTCTCATGCTGGCATCGCCTTCCGCTTTGCCGTTACCAAATGTATATACCCATTTACTCATGGTTTGTTTAAGCTCCTATAGCTGTTAAAGTTAAAAACACGGATTCGCCGGAAAGATATTCTGTCAACCTGACCAAAGCTTTTTAAGGAGCGCCTGACTTTTCCACGATTCGGAAAAGACAGACACCGCAAAATCAGCGGACAGCAAGGGACAGAAGCCGTTACGGCTCACCCACTGAAACTGCCGCGAATTTATAACAGATTGCGTGATTCTTCAAGCAAAAAATGCTAACCCCCCGATTCTACCCACAAATTTAAAATTCCGTCATTGCCTGTCTTCTCTCAAATCATCACGACAGATATTTTTTCATTGCTGTCCCTGCAAGTGTCTTTTTTGCTGCTGTCATGCCACGGCTTTTTTTTGTTGTCATGCTCCGGCTTGACCGGGGCATCTCCCGGCGCCTTTCTCTCTGTCATCTATTGCCTCACCCGCCGGGTGCGGCTTGACCGGGGCAGCTTCAATCCGGATTACCCGATCAAGTCGGGTAATGACAGTAAGGAAAGCAAATCGGGTAATAACTGTAAATGGAAACCGCCATTGCAAAAAGCCGAACGGCAAAATAAAACGCTCAGTCCTGCCGGCCGAACCCCGGCTTCATATGCTTGAACGGATACATCATACTGTCGGCCGCCGCACGCCGGCGCGCCTCAACTCCGGCATACAGAGCCGTCCGCAGGGAATCTTTGTGCTTTTCAAAAGCAGCCCGCCGTTCGCCTTCCCGCGCCGTCATCAAATAAGCCGCCGCCCGGTTGGTTTCCTCCCGCAGCAAACGTGCCTGCCGCAGCGATTCCGCCATCCGCAGCCGCCGGAAGTCCTTTTCAAATTCCTTTGTCGGATAAGCCGACCGACGCTGCATTTTCTTTAAAACTCCCATTTTGGTTTTAATCAGGCTGCTTTTAAACAAAACCTCGCGCCGCAGTTCATCATCGCTTTTGCGCCATAAATCTCCGTTTTCCCCGTAACGGCTGCATTTGTAAATTTCCAAACAAAGCCAACCGTAATATTCTCGGTTGGTTTTCAAAAAAGCCTCGCTGTAAACCGTATCCTGTCCGGCCGCCAACTCATTCTTGCGGCACTCAATTTGCCGAAAGCCGGGAAGTTTCGCCTTATTTTGCCTTTGCGCCAGCCAGCGTTCCCCTGCTGCCCGCACCGTATCCGCCGTCAGGCTGTCCAAACGATAAGCTGCAAATTTTGCCGAGTCGGGATTTTTAAACGGCAAAGCGTCAATCGCCGCCAAATCGGCTGTTTTTACGCCCTCCGGCGTATATTCATCCATTCGGAAAGGCTTTTGAGTCAAATTTTGGGGATTTTCCTTAATCTGCCGCCGGGTCAGCTGCTGCCATTTGGCCTCGTTGAACCGATAGCCCGCACCAAAGGCCGCAACCAGCCCCAAACCGATGACCGCCCGTTTCAAACAAGGGCTTCTGAGTTTACGTAATTTCTGCATTTTTCCGTTCCGCCGTAACAAATTTTATCACTTGCCGCCACTATAATTCCGTTTCATCACGGATTCAACTTATTTTGTCATCTTTTTGACAAATTTTTATTTTTTCCTCGGCCTCCCGGCGCAAAAACCTGATTCAGCCGCCACTTTCAGAGATTCCAAGGCCTTGAACAACGTTCACGCTGCTCACCCGAGCAGACTCCTTTATCCTGCTTATTTTCAAGCGCTTATGGCTTATTTTCAAAGTTTTTTGCACGAATTTTATTGTTTGTTAAGCAATTTTGTGATATAGTGATAATTGACAAAATAAGCATTATATTCTATTACATTGAAAATTATTCTCCGAGAATGAAAAAACAAACATAATTGAAAGCTGTAAAAGGGTTTTTAATTCAATGTTTTGCTGATTCTTAAAAATTCTCAATGTACTGGAAAAAAATATCTTGGTTCTCAGTTACGACTGCCCAGAGCCGAATTTTTCACCCGCTTACAGCAAATTTGCGGAAATTAACAAAGTAAAAAAAATAAAAAAAAATATCCAAGTATGAAAAATTTAAAAAACTTTGCAGCTGCAGCCATCATGATGGTTCTCTGCGCCGCCCTGAGTGTATCTTTTGTTTCTTGTTCAGGTTCTGATATGGATTTGAATGAGCGTGAGACACCCATCAAACCCGAAGTAAGCACAAAAGTGGACGATACTTATATCAACCACGACTGGGCTGAAAAGGAAAACAGTTTTGTGGACGAAGCAACTTCGGTTACTAAGTACACAGACCTAGGCCAGCAGAAATCTTTCGAGATTAAGCTGCCTGCTACAATCAACTGGACAGTTGAAGAAGTACTCCGTGCATCTAAGACTTTCAACGCCGCAGAGGTAACTCTTGGCGAAGAAGTTGAAGACATTGTTGATGAGAAGTCGCTCCGCGATACTCTCGTTTTCAGCCACGACAGAGTTATCACTGAAAAGTTTGCCGAGACTTCAATTGAGATGAACACGCGCTGGTTAAACGGCCATGTATTCATCGCAGGCGAAAAATCTCAGCTTGCTTACGTCAGCATTGACTCTGTAAAAGCAATGCCGGAGCAAACAATTGTGAAGTTCATCGAAATGACCGACGAAGCCAATAAGATTGAACGCGATTCTTTCTATATGCCCCACAAGGCATACTACACGGAATATTCAATCCGTGGAAAGAAAAACATCGTGAAAGACTTCACAGTTGCCGGAACTTTCTTGTTCAAACAGGAAAGTGAGGAGCCGGAAGAACCGGGAAAAGAAACAATCGAAGACGCTGAATATGTAAATCGTTGGTTTGACATGGACGAGAAGAAGTCTTACATGACTTTGAATTGCACATGGAATAACGGTGAAAAAGAACAGTTAACTTTCTGGGTTTCTATGCCTTTTGGTTGGGAATTCCCGAAAGAATGGTCTAAGAACGTCTCTACCGAAGGTCCGTCAAAGTTTGTCAGCCTTGTTCAGGATGCAAATCCGAGCATGACTGAATTTACTGAAGTTAAGAATACGAACGAAACAAACGGTATGGAACACGGTATCGTGTACCGCCGCAAAATTTCGTCAAAAACTAACTTCAAATTCACAGATTTCGACGAAATCTTAAGTTCTTTCCATCACGAATCTTATATCAAGATTAATGGCAAGGACTTCCAGTTCTTGAGCCCGAGCGAGTCTATCGCACAAGGCGTTCACGCTCAGAATACGACTGCAAACGGTAACATCTCAACCGAGAAAAATACCGTTAAGGCAGAAATCACTTTCAACCAGCAGCTCTTCCACGCTTCTGGCATTGTGAACATTCTCCGTGAAGTAAAACAAGAACCGGTTGACCCGACCCCGGACCCTGATCCAGATCCTACTCCTGACCCGGAACCTGAAAACCCGACACCCGACAATGAAACTATTCCCAGCGAATGGGGAGAAATCACCGGCGTTGTTGGTGTAACTCGTATTGTGGAAACTATCGGTAACAACGACTACTGGCACACTTGTCTGACTCTTCGGACAACTAAAGGCCAAATCCGCGTTATCGACAAGAACTGGAAAACCGTTACCAACGCGTTCATGAGCTTTGACCAGATCTACGATGACAATCGTATGACCTCCGGAGCTTATCGCAACGGTACAGTTTACCCCGCAATGGTTACAATCGACGGCAATGGTTGGGTGTACACCGCTGAGACCAAAACAGGGATCAACTTTGCAGTCAATATGACTGACCAGCGTGCTGTTACCGGTGGAATCAAAAACTTCACCAAAGACAACACCGCAAAGCCGACCCCTATCGTTCAGCACAATGCTGAATTTAAAACAGTGAACGGTAAAAAGATTCTGACCGTGACCTGTTATAACGTTGACGACAAAGTAACTGATATTTTCACAATCAATTGCATTCCGTCAGCAAATTAAGAATCAAAAAAAATAAACAAATTAAATAACCCGTCCCGGCCCCCTAAAAAGCCGGGACACAATACTTACAATTATGACAACTTCTAAATTCAATACAGTAGTTATTGCTGCCATTGCAGCTGTTTTCTCATTTGTTTTCGGCGTTAACAATGCTAGCGCCCAGTCATTAACCCAGAGCGAACTCGATAGCTTGAATGTTCTTAATTTAAGAACAATACAAGCATCTATCTCAGATAAAACCCATAAAGACTTCAAATGGGTATCTGAGGGCCAGAAAACTTCAAATAAAATTGAAGTAACTAACCGTACCGGTATCTTAATTGGTGCTGAAGGCGGTTATAACTTCAATCACGGCTATGAAGCCGGTTTGAAGATCGGATATCAGGGAGCTTTTGGATTAAGACAATTCGCTCCCGAAGCCGCTGCTTATGCAGGTCAGGTAAAAGTTGACGGACAAAGCTACACAACATATGGCGTGGAAGCTCGTGCTAACTTTGAATTCGGTAGCGATGCTATCAAATTCTTTGCAGGCCCAACCGTTGGTTATAAGTATTTTACAGTCGATACGGGCGTTATGTTCGACGACGAGCAAAGAAACCATAACCAACATTCCAACGCCTTTACAGTAGGCGTAAATGGAGGTCTGAAAATAAAAATCGGACACACTACAAAGAGACCGACTGTTTCTTTGTATGGAAAAGACGGACAAAAACATGCTAAAAAAGCATACACCGTTAAAAATCCGATTTACCTGACTATTTCCGGTTCTTACCGCGCTTATAACGTGGATAAACCGGGAAATGTTACGGTGAAAGTTCAGGAAACAGGCATCAAAGCTTCCCTGACTTTCCTGTTCTAAGTCAGGAATTTTTAAGTTATTATTCTATCTCGAGATATACAACGGCGGGGGCTTAGGCTCCCGTCGTTCCTTTTTAAATCTTCCCCGTCATTTTTTCCCTTTGTTGCCATTCTTCACACTCCCTGTCATTATCTGCCCTTTCTTTCCTGCTATTATTCACCCGTCCTGCTCTGTTCCCGTCATTATCCGGCTTGACCGGGGCTCCTTCAAAACATAAATAAAAACTGTCATTATCCGGCTTGACCGGATAATCTATGCCACAGAGTACCATCTTATCTGCCGTCTATTGCCCTCCCCGCCGGGCATTGACTCACCAGCCGGGTATGCTTCACTCGCCGGGTGCGGCGATACCGGATAATCCACTCCTCCCGCCGCAGCCTCTCCCGTTTTCCCTGAGACATTTGTCTTGATTTTGTCAAACATTAACGGAATAAATTCCGCAAAATCCGATTGTTACAATTTCGTTAAAATTATAAATATCGCCTTTTTCGCACAAGTTTTTATTGTAATTTGCACAAATCTGTAATATACTAAAAATCGACAAAATATACATTATGTCATCGTACAATGTTGTATATAATTAGGAAGGTAAAATAAAAGGGTGAAAACTTATATTTTATTTACTGGTCCGACTCACGATAGTTTCTGAACCGCAAATTCGGAAACCCTGCACTCTTGGCCCGCAAAGCCGAGTGTCTTTTCATTTTAAAAACAAATAATAATAACAAATAAAATCCTTTTAAAAATGAAAAAGTTAATCAATCTCGCAGTTGCAGTCATCATGATGACTCTCTGCACCGTGATTCTCGGAGCTTGCTCCGGCAGTGAAATCGAAGGCGACCAACCCGTTAGACCGGTCGACCCGACAGTAGATGAAGTGTTGCGCAACAACTGCACCGAAAATGTAGTTAACACCTACACTTCAGACAACGCCGAAATCAAAACCCGTTCGGTTGTTGTCCCGCAGGGCAATTATGAGGCTCTGATTTCAGCCAAATCCGTTCACCAGTTCATCGTTGACATCCTGTATAAGGAAGATGTTCCGGTGAAACAGGATTCCGTTGCTTACACCGTGACCAACACGGTTAAAGGCTACGGACTGAAAAAGACCCGTTTTGCCCGCTCGGTCAAAGTTTTTGAAACCTGGAAAGAAGAATCAAAAACTTTGGAAGACGGCCGCGTTGTCCGCGCTTACACCTTTAACGGTGAACAAGGCGGCGAAGTCTTCAAGCTCTCAACCATTGATGAACAGACTTGCTCAGACGAGTCTGTCACCATTCAGGGAGCAACGTTTGAAGACCTCTGCAAAAACCACTGGACCGACCGCAAATTGGTCAAAGTGGAACCTGTTTATTTGGAGCAGGATTCCGCAGACTACAAGTGGTATCGTATAGATTTTATCTTTAACGATGCTCTTGCTTACGGAACCGATTCCAAAGGCACCGACAACCGCAAGGTCGAATTCACCATGCACGGCGAAAAAGTCTGGATTGCCAAGGAAGGCACTAACCCGCCGATTCCTGACGATCCCGAAGAAGTGATTGCCTACACCGCCAAAGAGAAAGGTTTTGAATTCGTCAAGGATTCAATCTCAGCCGAAACCAGCCAGAAGATTACCGTATCCAAGGCTTGGATTCAGTTTGAAAAACTCCTCTCCACCGGCGAAACCAAACTTTCTTACCGCCCTGAAGTATTGCTTTATTGCCGCGTTGACACCCCGGCAATTCAGACTCCGGTTAACGTTTCTGATTTTGAAATCAAAAACCTGGAAGCTGAAAAATACAGCAAAATCGCATACGGAGATAAGGAAGAAAGAGGTAAAAACGTCTTCGTTCAGAAGTACGGCCAAAAAATAACCACCAAAACCAACAAGGCGCAATTCATTTTCGATGGCAAATCCGAAGAAGCAACCTGCGTTGACTCGCTCGGCATTGAACACCAATTTGAATTCCGCACATGGGACTTTGTGGACCTTGGCACCAAACTGACAGACATGGAACCGCAGGACGGCAAAGAACGCAAATTGCTGACGTCAACCATTTCAGCCACCTTTAACAAACGCAGCGCCGAATACAAAGGCGAAGCCGAGTTGATTAAGCTGAAAGACGGCCAAAAGAAAGCCGGCATTGACATCATCAACGAACGTCCGAAAATTGACGGCGACAAAGTGGTTATTGAGTTTGATAAGGAAAACAGATATAACGATGGTTCGAAAGACACCATCTTCAACCTGACCTTTGACCCGAACTACCGCGTGACCGTTGAAGACCCGATTGCCGTTAAAAACCGCGACTACGCCCGCAAGAGCAACGAAGCGGTGAAAAAACTGGTGAAGAAAGAAAAAACCGAAGTCGGAACTTTCACCTGGCAGGCTTGCCAATATTCAAACACCTTTGAATATGTCGGCTTCAACAATGCTTTACAGGCCTATGTACCTGAAAGCGTGCTGTACACCGACGAAGACGGCTTGTCAGACGAAGTGAAGATTCCGGCATGGACTCTGAACTGGGTTAAATTTGCAAAGAGCAGCAAAAACGAGGGCGACACGGAAAACCAGATGTATAGTGACACGATTCATTATCAGTTCAAGCTGGCTGAAACCGTTACCCCGATTAAGCCGAAGCAGCTGCTTCGCGCAACTCTGAGCGGAAGCGACCCGACTGACCCCAGTGCCATCCGTTATGAATATGGCCCCAAAGCTTACAAAAAAGTTGATGCACAGACTATCTTCGTTTATCGTGATAAATATGCGATTTATGATGACGGAACCAAGAAAGAAATTGGTCAGGTAGGACACAATGTTACTTTCTATGTAACTTCTCCCACCGATCAAGAAATCGTGGTTGACAATCTGAACATCAGCAAACTTGACCCGAGTTTCGGCAGCAATGTCAAAGGCAACGTTACCACGGACGGTCCGTACACCATTACGAACTACACCAAGGAAGCCGTTACCAAAACGCAAAAGTCAAATCAAGTTTTTGTAGGCCACAGCCAGGAAATCATCTACACCGACGAATTCGGTCAGGAGGTTGATTTCAATGTATTCGAATGGCAGTTCTCTGAAGTCAGCGGTATTTTCAGTGACTTGGCAAACGACGGTAACTATCAACGCAAGCTGTTCACTTCCACGATCAGCGGACGTTTTGTTGACGCAAACAATTACGTCGGCAAGGTTATCTTCAAAAAGTCTCAAACCGGTGGCGATGACAAAGACATCTCTTATTATATCTATTCCAACAAAGGAATGAGAGAGGTCGGCGACAGCACTTATACCTATATGACCCAGATTCCCGTTTACAAAGACGGCAGCAAAGGTGTCAGCAAGGAAATAGGTGTCAACATTGGCCGCAAGGCACAGGCTCCAGCTAAGCAAGTGAAAGAAGTCACAGACTTCAACATCACTGAAAGCTCTCCGAGCACAGGAAGCAAAACTTCCAACGGCAAAACCAGATATAACAAGGGCTTCAAGATCGAAGGTTACAGCACCAGCTATACCACTCGTTCAAACAAAGTTACTTATGTATTTGGTTTTGAGAGCGAAGAAGCTGTTTACATTGATGAATTCGGTCACGAAGAAGCCATGAAGCACAGCGATTGGAGCTTTGTAAACAAGAACATCAAGAGCGAAGCTCTTTCTGATCAGGACGGTTACAAACGTTACAGCTCTAATTCGACTATCGAAGCAAGCTACAACGGTGTTAAAACCACTTTGATCGGCGAAGCAGAACTCAAAATGAAGGCAGCGAAAACACTGAAGAGTGTTGAGTACGGAAACCACGGAATTGACTTTAAGTCAGGCAACACTTGGAATGCATGGCAGGAATACACCAAAATCTATTCCGACAACAGCCGTGAAAATGCCAAGAAATCAGTTGACTTGAACTATATTGTCAATCCGCAGGCATCCAAGGACCAAATCGCCAGCGAAGCAAATGCGCCCTACACAGGTTTAACCTCTGGCAGCAGTAATTCAACCACCCGCAGCGGCGGCCAGAACATTACTGTCACGACAACAAACACGGTTTACACCGAAAACTACACCATTTTCAACGATACTTATACCGCCGTTTCTGAAAAGGCCGTATACAGCGAAGTTGAAGACGGCGTCGAAATCAAGTTTAACTTCGACTTTGTAGAAATCGGAAACGTGGCACACAGCAGCGACAACTTGAGCAATGCAAACCAGACTAAGGTTGTGGACGGTATCACTTACGATATCCATGCACATACCGGCGTTTTGGGTTACAGTGTTGCTTCCAAGAATTTCACTGCCACCTGCTACACCAACGTGTTGGTTGCCCAGCCGGTTAATCCGAACGTTCCCGAATCTTGGGGACGCGTGAAAGGCGTAGCCGGACACACTCTGGTCTTCGATCCTGACTTTGGCACTGACGGACGTTTCCGTGACTGCTGGGTCATCAATTTCGAAAACGGCAAATGGGTTGTGCTTGACAACGATTGGAATGACACTTCTTCTTTCTTCGGATGGGACAAGTGCTACAACGACAATCGTTTGCGCAGCGCTGTCAAGTTTGATGACGGAACTTACTTCCCCTCAACCTGCACCATTGACGGTACCGGTTGGAGCTACGTCGGAGAAAAAATCGGCGGCGGTTCTAAAGTTGTTGACATGTCTCAGCAAAGAGCTTTGTTAGCAGGTATTAAGAACTTTACCGGCGATTCAACCGCAGAGGTTACTCCCGAACGCGGCGGCTGGGGACAGGCTTCCGGCAACACGCTGAAAGTGTACACTAAGGATGGCCTTTTGGTTAAGACCATTATTACGAAATAAATAAAAGTTTAACCCCGCCCGCTTTAACCGGCCGGCGATAAAAGATTTTACCGATATGAACAAAAGGAGGATGCCGCCGTTTACCGGCCGCATCCTCTGAAATCCTGACAACGGCGGAGTACTTATGTCTCCGCCGTTTTTTTATGCCTTTCCGCCCGATAACAAAATTTTCCGAACTTTTAGACTAAAATAAATCTTTTTTACAATTTTAATCAGCTGTTAACCCCTTATGCTATATAAAAAAAGATATATTTTTGCAAAATAATGCTTGCTTTATTGAAAAACTTAGTGTATATTTGGACAAAATTTGAGTTTTTTATCTAACTTTTGGAGTTAAAAAATGAGCAACAAACTTTTATTGGCGGCTTCGGTGTTTGCAATTTCTTTATCCCTTGCAAACGCGGCATCTGCCTCTTGTGACGGCCCTTATCTGGCAGTACGCGGCGGCGTGACCAACCACAGCCTCGGCGATAAAGATGAGAACGTTGCTACAGACAAAAAATTAGACGTAGATGACAACGCCATGATGTTCAGCGGCGCCATCGGTTACCGCTGGGGATACTTCCGCGTTGAAGCAGAATATGTCTATCGCGAAGATACGGACGATTCCAACATCAAAGTAACTCCGGGTATTCATTCGGTTTTCGTTACTCAGCGCTCGGCGGAATTTTCCTCTGAATCATACATGGCTAACGTTTATTGGGATTTGTCTCCTTACACCATGTTCACCCCGTATATCTCCGGCGGTTTGGGTATCACCCGTCTGGAATACACTTTCAAAAACACCGGCTTGCCGAATGTTGAATATAAAGAAGACAATTTCACCTGGTCTGTCGGCGCCGGTTTATCGGCTCAGGTAACCACCCGCTTTAACATTGATGTCGGTTACCGCTACTACGATATGGGCGAACTGGCCGACGGTGACATTCACAACCATGAAGTCTATGGCGGTCTCCGCTACGTTTTCTAAACCATTCCCTCAGGAAACCAAAGGCCTCTTCTCGAGGCCTTTTTTTAATATCAAACATAAATGCAAAATTTAAAAAGCACATACTGACAGAGCAGTCTCTGAGAGGAGACACTAGCTTATCACTTAAAGGATTGAACCAGCGACCCCGCCAACATATACCAGCCGTCCACCAACACAAAGAAAATAACTTTAAACGGCAGCGCCAAAACGGTCGGCGGCAGCATCATCATACCCATGGACATCAGAATTGAGGCAATCACCATATCAATCACCAAAAACGGAATAAAGATAAGAAAACCGATTTCAAAAGCCCGGCGCAGTTCGCTGATCATAAACGCCGGAATAGCCACTTTCAGCGGCGTGGCCTCAATCGATTCGGCCGGCTTTTCTTTCGCCAGATCGGTAAACAGCAGCAAATCCTTCTCCCGCGTATTGCGCACCATAAATTCTTTCATCGGCGCAGCGGCTTTCTCCAGCCCTTCGGTAATCTCCAGCTTTTCTTCATACATCGGCTTGATACCCTCGTCCCACACTTTTTCAAAAGTCGGCGCCATGATGAACATAGTCAGAAACAAAGCCAGCGAAATCAGAACCATATTCGGCGGCGTCGAATTGGTGGCCAAAGCACTGCGGGTTATGGAAAAAACAACGATAATCCGGGTGAAAGAAGTCATCATCACCAAAATACTCGGCGCAATCGACAGCACCGTAATCATCAGAATGATGTTAAAAATCCGCGCGGTTGCCGAACCGGTAGGCTGATCCTGCACATTCAGACTGATGGTCTGCGCCGCGGCTGTGCCGACGGCAATAAAACTGAAAAACAAAACCCACAGGGCAATTCGCGTTATTTTTCCCGACATTTACTTTTTAGCCTTCTTACATTCTGTCGTTTCCAGCAACAGATTTTGATTTGCTCCCAGCAGCAACAGATATTCGGTCTGGTCTTTTTTCACCAGCACAACCGAATTGCGTGCGTCAATCCGGCGGATTTCTTCAATTTTCAGGCGCTGAGTATCCTGAAGTTTTTTGAAAAACCGGTTTTTGGCACCGTGCAGCTCACAATACTTGAACAGCCATAACGTCAGCAGCAACAGCCCCAAAACAAAAGCCAGAGCCAAAACGGCTTTTAAAATCATAATCCATTCCATTGCGTTTTCCTTACCGGTCATTCACCAACACGAAACTAGCATATTGTAATTTAAATGGCAATATGCTAGCTTTTGCCCTATGAACAAAGAAAACAACGACAACCAGCCCCGCCGCGGCGCCGGCGATCTTCAGTCCGTAGCCAAAAGCATTATGCCTTTGGCCCGCAGCATATTGGGCAAAAAAGGCTTTGTCGAAGTGGATATTCTGACCGACTGGAGCGGCATTGTCGGCGAAGAACTGGCGGCTTACACCCTCCCGCAGAAAATAGACTTCAAACCCAATCAGAAAAACAACGGCATTTTGCACCTGATGGTGCCCAGCGGCGCCTTTGCTCTGGAAATTCAGCACCGTGAAAAATTTATCCTCCAAAAAATAAACACTTATTTCGGCTACAATGCCGTTTCCGGGCTGAGAATCATCCAAAACGCTTCCGTCCCGCTGCAGGAGCTGCTGCCGAAAGAACCGGCTCGCCCCCGCCGAAAACTTGTAACCGCCGCGGAAGAAAATTATATAGAAGAACTGACAGATAAAATTAATCATCCCGAATTAAAAGAAATTTTAATAAAATTAGGGCAAAGTGTATTCACCGATAATAATCTAAAAGAGAAGTAAGGTCATGAAATTTGAAGATATCGTCAAAAAAGTAAGTTCTTTTGTTGCTGCATTTATTGTTTTTTTCATTGCCGCCGGCATGTATCTGAGCTGGAAAGGCTTTGTCATGCAGCCCGACGGCCGCATCGTTTTGGTCAAACAGGCCAATGCCGCCATATTTGATGACGAGGCGGAAGAAGACATTGCCCAGCCGCTCGATTCCAAAATTGCCCTCTCGCTGCCCAAAGGCCCGGTCTTGGGCTCGGCTGAAGCGCCGTTGACTTTATATGAATTTTCTTCTTTCGGCTGCACCCACTGCTCAGATTTTCACCTCGGTACACTGCCCAAACTGGAAGCCGACTATATCAAATCCGGCAAATTAAAAGTTATTTTCGTAAATTTTCCGCTTGACCGCAAATCAATGCAGGGAGCGATGATTTCCCGCTGCATTCCGGCAGCCAACTACTATGACTACGTCAAAACCGTTTTCAAAAATCAGCGGGAATGGGGATTTTCCACCCGCAGCGAACAGATTCTCGCCGACTATGCCGCCCATAACGGCATCAGCAAGGCCAAGGCTTTGGAATGCCTGAAAGACGACGCCGCGGCAACAGACATTATTGAAGTCCGCCAACAGGCCATTGACCGGCTGAAAATACAGGGAACTCCGTCTTTTCTGCTCGTTTCCCCCGGCAGCCGCGAGGTTATCAAAGGCGTTCCCGGCTATGCGTCCTTAAAGGCTTTGCTTGATAAAAAGTTACCTAAAACGGCACAAAATTAACAAGTAAGTAACGATTTTTGTTTATAGTGAGGAACTAATGAAAAAGATTCCTGACGATATTAAGCAAATGGATGAGCGCATCCGCAAGCTTAAAGCCAAAGAACAGCGGACCCGGGAAGAAAAAACCGAATCCCAGTTTGCCCACGCTGCCAAAGTTGGCTTCCGTATCGGGGCAGAATTAATCTCCGGGGTGATTGTCGGCGCCGGCATCGGCTACCTGCTAGACATCCTTTTCGGCACCCGCCCCCTGCTGCTGATTATTTTTCTGTTCCTGGGCGGTGTTGCCGGTTTCTTGAATGTTTACCGCTTTGTCAAAAGCATGGAAAAAGAGCAGGAGTAACACATGTCGAACCCTATGGAACAGTTTGTCGTCAAGCCGATTATCCCGATTAAAGTCGGCGACATTGACATCTCTTTCACCAACTCTTCCCTGTTTATGGTTCTGGCGGTCGTCCTTTCCACGCTGATTTTTGCGTTCTGCCTGCGCCGGCGCAGCATTATACCCAGCGTTTCACAGTCAATTCCCGAAAGCATATACGGTTTTATCGCCAGTCTGATTAAAGAAAACATCGGACCGGAAGGACTGAAATATTTTTACCTGATTTTTACCATTTTCCTGTTTGTCGCTTTCGGCAACGTTCTCGGCCTGTTTCCCTATGCTTTTACCTTTACGTCGCACCTGGCAGCCGTCGGCGGCTTGTCCGTCATTGCCCTGTTGTTTAACATCGGTATCGGCATCAAAAAGAAAAAACTCGGCTGGCTGCGCACTTTTATGCCTAAGGGAATCCCCTTTGCTCTGGCACCGCTGATTATTCCGATTGAAATGATTTCGTTTTTATCAAAACCTTTCAGCTTAACCGTCCGTTTGGTTGCCAATATGACCGTCGGCCATATCATGCTTAAAATCATCGCCGGTTTTGTCGTAACTTTAGGCTTTTTGGGGATTGTACCCCTGGCCTTTGACGCCTGCATCATCGTCTTTGAAATTTTCATCGCCCTGCTGCAAGCGTTTATCTATACAGTCTTAAGCTGTATCTATTTAGGCGACGCATTGCATAGTCACTAAAAAATATAATTATGTTAATCGTTTGTAAAAATTAAAAATGACAAAAGGGGTCAAAAAGTGAGACCGCTGGTAAGAATTAAGGGACGTTAAAGCAAAACGTGCAATAAAGATACGTGAGCATCTGACAAACCCGCTGATTCCGTACGAAGCAGCCATTATATGACCTCAAAAAAGGAGAAAGAAATGGAACCTATGGCTTATATCGGCGCCGGCATGTGCGCCTTGTCAATGATGGCCGCCGCCTGGGGCGTATCTCAGGTCTGGACGACAATTATTTCTATTGTCGGACGCAACCCGCAGGTTAAAAAAGATGTCGATATTTACGGCTGGGCCGGTTTTGCCGCCGTTGAAGCTATCGCTCTGTATGCGCTGGTTATCGCTCTGGTTATGCTGACCGGCAAATAGTTAAACCTCTCAGGCAGCGGTTTTCCGTTGCCTGAGGTTTGCTTGTTTAATAAGGAGTTAGGGCAATGCCTCAATTAGATACCTCAACTTTTACCTCGCAGTTGTTTTGGCTGGTCGTCTGCTTTTTCAGCATGATGTTCATCATGTCCAAATTCATTATTCCCAAAATTGCGGATATTATGGAACAGCGGCAGCGTAAAATCGACGGTTATCTCAACAAGGCGGCCGACCTTAAGGAACAAGCCGAAGCCGCTTTGCGGAAATATCAGAACGCTTTGGCCGCCGCCACTGAAAAAGCCGACAAGTCGCTGGCCGACACCAAAGACGAAATGAACCGTCTGATTTCCGACAAACAAAGCGAACTCGAAGCCCGCCTTCAGAAAAAAATCAAAGAAGGCGAAAAAGAAATTAATGCCGGCAAAGAAGAAGCCCTGAAACAAATTAAAGCCGTTTCCGAAGACCTGGCACTTGACGTCATCAAAAAAATCGGAATTTCAGGCATTAAGGCTTCCGACATTAAGGCCGCAATTAAAGATTTGGAAAACTAAGGTGCAAACATGGCAGTAGAAGCAGCAACCCCAGGCAAAGAAATTATTGACGCCACTCAAAATGCCGTAATCGAAGCGGCGGAAAATGTTGCCAACATCATTGACAACACCGCGGCCGAACTGGACGGACACCACGAAGTCTTTTACCAGAGTGCGGAATTCTGGGTCGCCATGGCATTTGTTCTTGTCGTTGCCGCATTGGCCCGGCCGATTGGCAGAACCGTCGTCGCCCTGCTCAAAAAACGCATCGCCCGCATCATTGCACGCATCAGAGAAGCGTCTGCCTTGCAGGAAGATGCCCAAAAACTGCTGGCCGACTATGAAAAGAAATTCCTCAATGCCGAAAGTGAGGCGGCCGCCATTTTAAAAAAAGCCGAAAAAGAAGTTGACTATTTCAAAACCGAAAGCTTAAGCAAACTGGAACAGGATATGCGCCAAAAGGAAAAAGACGCGGAAGACCGCCTGACCAGCGCCAAAGAAAAAGCCTCGCAGGAAATTGCTTCCCTGACCAGCGAGTTGACCATCAAAGCAGTAAAAAAAGCCGTTGCCAAACATTTGGACAAAGCAGCACAATCAAAACTGATAGATAATTCAATCGCCCTGCTGAGCAAACTTAAATAAACTGATGAACAAAACCCCGCCGGATGAAAACGGCGGGGTTTCTTAAAGCGGAAGACCAAACCTTCA
>ERZ1106951.1628-NODE-1628-length-19422-cov-4.886198_pt1 | contig 19422 bp, 14 predicted proteins | sample MGYA00403676_ERZ1106951 | MGnify/ENA primary metagenome ERZ1106951 (study PRJEB35170, sample SAMEA104062398) | human gut metagenome | biome: human gut; feature: human-associated habitat; material: faeces | place: Denmark | collected 2012-04-23 ...
CGCCTCGCGCGGTCGCTTGCGACAATCTACATCTTCGCGCGAGTGCGCATCTTTGTGCCTTTTTATGTAACAGGGAATTCCTCTGAATTTCCTGTTACATAAAAAAACCGCTGCCCGGCGCCTTAGTTATGGTGCCGGGCAGTTTTTGATCATATCTTATCATAAATTGATCGGGACCGGAATCTCTTTCTGCAGCGCCAGAGAGTAGATCACGGCTTCCTTCACCTTTTTCCCGGTGATCTGGGTAAGTGCCTTTGCGTAGTAGAAGAGCTGGATCTGGTAGCGGTCCAGAAGTATATTCTCTCCGCCTTCTTTTACCCGGTCTGTCTTGTAATCCACAAGTACGAGACCGTCATCCTCCTCGAACCAGGCGTCGATGATACCCTGTAACAGGATCAGCGCATCGGAATCCGCCTTGTTCATCTCCCGTGCAGGGATGCCCACCACAAACTGGCTCTCTTTCCGCAATTTTCCGTTCCGGTCCGCCTGTTTCATGCGGGCTGCAATATCTGAATGGAAAAACTTCGTCAGGACGCCCGGATAAACCATATCGATGGCGGTCTCCTGCATCCGCTTTTCCTCACGGATCCGGTCGAGTTCTTTCACGATATCATCGTAACCGGAAATTTCCGCGAAGTGGATCAGCTCCAGGGCACGGTGGTAGGCGGTACCGCGGTCGGAGGCACGCTTTATTCTGGCTTTTTCTTCAGCCGCTGTATCAGACATTTTATCAATAATTTCTGAATCTTCTTTTTCCCTGACGTTCTTAATCAAAAACGCACTCCCCGCGTCATCCACAAACTGCCCCTGTTCCTTAAGCTCCGAAACTGACATCTTTGCGTGCAGCGCAAGGTCCGCCGCGTAAGGATATTTTACCCCGATGAGCCCCGGAATTTTCTCCGGCTGCGCTTTCCGCAGCTGTTCCAGTTCCAGATAGATCTTTGCCTTCTCCTCCTGGTTCTTCGCCTCCTCCACGAGAAGGTCCTTCACCGGAACATTCTTCACATCGAGGGTGTTTTTCGCCCCGTTTGACGCCATCAGGATCCAGTCCAGATAGGAGGATGCCGCGCTTAAGATCGTAAACGGCAGCGAGCCGCCAGCCGGGATCCCACCCCATTTTTCCAGCTTGTTGTCCATATACTTGTCGCCTGCGGTGATGATCAGTTTTTCCTTCGCACGGGTCATGGCTACATAGAGGATACGAAGCTCCTCGCCCATGTTTTCCAGATTTGACCGTCTCACCAGGACATTTTTCTTTAACGTCGGTGCCTTGACCTTCTTCTCCGGGTCGAAGAAATCCGCTGCGATTCCAAGCTCCTCGTCGATCAGGATCCGTCCTCTCGCGTCCTGTCTGTTGAATTTCTTCCCGCATCCGGCTAAGAACACCACCGGGAACTCCAGACCTTTGCTCTTGTGGATGCTCATGATCCGCACCGCGTCGTCATGTTCCCCGGAGCGGGAAGCCTCACCGAAGTCGGTGTTGTATTTTTTTAACTTCTCGATGTACCGGATAAAGTCGAAAAGTCCCTGATAACTGGTCTTCTCGTAATCTTCCGCTTTCTGCACCAGCATGGCGAGGTTCGCTTGCCTCGTCTTTCCTGCCGGCATGGCGGCGGCGTACTTGTCGTACCCGGTGAGGTCGAAGATCCGGTAGATCAGGCGGGAGACCGGGAGGTACATAGATTCTTCTCTCAGAGTCGTCAGGAGATTTTGGAATGCTGCCAACTTGCGATAGATAACCGCATCTTCCTCCGATTCCCCGTGTTTCTCCAAATATCTTTTCACCGCCCCATAAAATCCAACGTCTTCCCCGCGGTCCGGATCTTTCTTGAATTCCGCCATCACGATGGCCAGCTCCCGGTCCTTCATGCCGCCGATGGGCGACTTTAACACACCAGCTAACGGAATATCCTGCATCGGATTGTCGATGAGCGCCAGCATGTTGAGCACGGTCTCCACTTCCACCGCCGTGAAATATCCGGTCCTGGAATCCGCGTAGGCGGGGATCCCTGCTGCCCCAAGGACACTTAAAAATTCCTCGGACCACCCGGAGAGACTGCGGAGCAGGATCACGATGTCCTTCTTCTTTAACGGCTCATACTCCCCGGTCTTCCCGTTAAAGATCTTCATCCCGTGTTCCGGGTCCGTGAGTTTTTTGACCTCCCCGGCGATAAGTCTCGCCTCCGCCTCCTTCGCGGTATAATCCGCCTTCTCCTCGTCCATGCCGTCAAACAGCGGATCCCCGGTATTTAAAAGCAGGACCTCCGTCTTCGCCTGACCGTCCACCGGCAGTGCCGGAAATTCCGCCCCCGGATACAACGCCGCGTCATCCGTGTACTTAATATTGCCAAGCTGCTTCGTCATGATCCGGTAGAACACGTCATTGATGCTGGAAAGCACCTCCGGCCGGCTTCGGAAGTTCTTGTGGAGCTCAATCTTCTGGTACAGCCCGTCCTCTTTCCCGTAGGACTCATACTTTTCCAGAAACAGCTCTGGTTTCGCGAGACGGAACTTATAGATGCTCTGCTTCACATCACCCACCATAAACACATTCGGCGTCCCGAACCGCTCCCTGGAAACACAGCGGATCAGCGTCTCCTGGACCTCGTTGCTGTCCTGGTATTCGTCCACAAGGATCTCCTCGTAGATCTCCGAGAGTTCATCCGCCACCAGTCCCGGCTTATGATCCAGGCTGCCTCCGGTGAGGACTTCCAACGCAAAATGTTCCAGATCATTAAAATCCACCAGGTTTTTCTCCTCCTTCGCCTCCTGGAATTTCGCAGAAAACTCCTCCGCAAGCTCCAAAAGCATCAGGATCGGCTCCCGGCAGGTGTCGAGATCCGCGAACACCTCATCGATATCTCCTGGAAGGTACAATGCCTTCATCTTCTTGATGCCGTCCTTTGCGAGGTTCCTGTAGGCCGCTGCCTGTTCTTTCTTCTCCGGGTCCACATTTTTTCCCCGGACAGCCGCCAGCCTTCCAAACTTCAGCTCCTCAAGGCACTCCGCAATCTCCCGGTAAGTCCCGGCTTCCCTGAGTTCTTCCATTCCCCGGATATCTTCCGCTAACATCGGTGCATATGCCTGGGGACCGTCTTCCTCAGCCGCGAGATCCGCTGCCTCGTAAAGTCCGTCTAAGAATTCTTCCGCCTGGCGTTTCACATCCTGGATCAGATACTTCATCCATGCGGTCTCCTCCATAGGATCCCCATCTTCACCGGTTCCGCCAGCCCAGAGTTCCTTCCTGCAGGCCGCGATCCACTCCCCCGGCCACGGATTGCTCTGGGAGAACTCCCATACCTTTAAAATATACTCTTCCAATCCACCGTCTGTCCGCCCTGTGGCGTAGGTATCCACAAACTTTATGAACCGCTCATCTTCCCTTCCGTAATATTCCTCCAGAAGTTCCTTCATCACATCGGCTTTTAAGAGCATCAGCTCGCCTTCGTCCGCCACCCGGAATCCAGGATCCAGGTCCAGCTCGTGGAAATGTTCCCGCAGAAGGTTTAAGCAGAAGCTGTCGATGGTGGTGATCTTCGCGTGGTGGATCAGCGTGTTCTGGCGCTCCAGATTCTTATTCCCCGGATCCTCGTCCAGAAGCTTTCCGAGTGCCGTCTCCACACGCTCCCGCATCTCCGCCGCCGCCGCGTTCGTGAAGGTCATGACCAGCAGCTTATCGATATCCACCGGGTGTTCCGGGTCCGTGATCATGCGGATGATCCGCTCAACGAGGACCGCCGTCTTTCCGCTTCCTGCTGCCGCCGAGACAAGGAGATTCCGGTGTCTCGTCTCAATGACTTTTTTCTGCTCGTCTGTCCACTTTGTCGCCATTACAGAATCTCCTTTCCGTCATTTTCTTTTCCAGGCGATTTCTTTTTCCCGCTTTCTATGCCCTCTAAAGTTTTCTTCTTCGTTTTACCGGGATCCAGCTGTACAGGATCGACCTTATCTGCAGCATCTTCCACTGCACCGGAATCCATCTCTTCCCCATCTTCTTCCTGGTCGATCTCCTTCCAGATCTCCTGCGCCTTCATAGGCTTAAATCTCCGGAATCCATACCCATCAGTTTTCAGATCAAACCCACACACACTGTGGTACGGACAGTAATCGCACGCCGTCCGGTTCCCCTGCTTGTAGGGATCCACTGCCACATTTCCATCCAGAATCTCCTCGCCCATCTCCCTGAGCTTCTGATTTACATAATCTGTCAAATGGGCAAACCGTTTTCCTCCAGCCACAGAGGACTTTAACTCCTGCACATACCCGTCCTTCAGTGCCACCGGGATCACATCTGATTCCTTCTCGATCTCCCGGTCCATATGCCGGATCACGTCGAGACTGCTGTTCACGAGACCATTCATGCGGAGCTTCCTTAAGATTCCCGCCTCGATCTCCTCGTCCGTCATTCCGTCCTCCCGGTCGATCACAGGATCATCGATATGGTAATAGAAGATTCCCGCCGGAACCGCCTGTTTCCCCGGATGCCGGCTCTCCTGGAGCTTTAACGCCGCGTCCATGTAGACCACAAGCTGGAGCTGCAGCCCATGGTACAAAAGCGCCAGGTCAAAGGACGTGCTTCCCGACTTATAGTCCATGATCTTCACATAGATCTTGTCCTCATCCTCAAACACGTCCATGCGGTCGATCCGCCCGCGAAGGTTCACGGCTTCCCCATCCTTCAGCGGGATCCGCGTGCTCACATCCACCTCGAACGCCTCCGGCTCAAAATCGCCCTTCCGGATCTGGTAGATCAGCGCACGCACCGTCCGGTCCGTGATCCGCTCCACCTTTTTTTCCAGGTAGGCGTTTCTCGCGGAACTCTTCATGATCGTGTTCCGGTACTTCGCGGAGACTTCCTCCACCGCCCGCTTCACGAGAGCTCGCCGCTCCGCGTCCGTGATGGTCCGGAAATCCTTTCCATGGTCACGCACATTGCGGAAAAAGGTGTCCAGGGACTGGTGGAACAGATTTCCCATGTCGGAGAGGTCCAGCTCATACTCCCTTCCCGCCCGGAGCCCAAGTCCATGATTCAGGAAGTGGGAGTAGGCGCACCCCGCGTAACCTTCCATTCTCGTCACACTGCCCCTTAAAAGTGTTCCGTAGAGCTCTCTCGCCGCCGCCCGGCCGATGCCGCCTTTCTTATAAGAATAGGCCACGGCTTTCGCGAGATCTTCCATCTCCTTCGCTTTCGCCTCATCGGAAGACAGGAAACTGTAAAGCTCCCGCGCTTTCTCATTCTCCGGATCCATCAGCCGGTCCGGCTCCTGAAGCCAGGAAAGTATGGCTCTTCCCGCCGCCGTCACAGAAACATCCGGTCGTTTTTCCACTTCCGTCTCCCGGATAAAGAGGTTCGGGAACCGTTTTTTCATCTCCCCGATAATTCCGGACGGCCGTGTCTGTTTTCCCTCCGCCGTCACCGTCGGGTAAGATAAGATCAGCTGATCCGACGGCTTCGTCATCATGAGATAGAGGTAAAATCGTTCCATAAAGCCCTCTTCCCTGGCCGTTGGTGCCAGCTCCATAGAATTCTTCTTTAGGATCTCCCTCTCATTGTCCGTAAAAAGGCCGCCCTTCGAGTGGTCCGCCGGAACCACGCCCTGGCTCACACCGAGGAAAAAGAGGACCTTGATCTTATCGAGTCTCGTTCTCTTCAGGTCACCGCAGACCACCCGGTCCGCCCCCGCGGGGATCATTCCCACAGAGAGCTCCGAAAAGCCCGCGGAAAGGATCTCCGCGTACTCTCTCCTTGACACGCACTCATCGCCCAACAGGCTCTTAAACTTCTCGAAAAGCTCGATGACAAGACCATAGATCTCCTCGTACTCCCTCGCCTCCCGGTCCATGCCGGAATCCGCGAACCTCTCCGAAAACTGTTCCAGCTTTTCCTCGGCTCCCAGGGTCTCCAGGAGCTCTTTTAAGGCATCCGTCACTACCGCCACCGGAACTCCCCGCCCGGCGCAGCGCTCCCTTAAAACACGGAGCGGTTCCATGATCTTCTCCCTGAACGCATTCATCTCCACAAGATTTAAATTTTCTCCTCCCTCAAAGGTCTTCTCCCATGCCGCGTCCCACTTCGCAAATCCCCGGATCCCCATGGCCCGCACATAGATCTCCAGCCGGTCCACGGCCTCCGTCTCCTCTGTCACGAGCCCGGTCCTCAGATACCGGAACATGCTCTCATAGTCAAAGCCTTTCTGCAAAATATCCAGGGCGCTCTGGATCAGCCGGATCAGCGGATTTCCCGACACATCCCGGTTTTCATCTAAGAACAGCGGGATCCTATTCTCTTCAAAGTTTCTCGTGATCTCCCGGCCATATCCCGGAAGATCCCCGCAGACCAGGGCGATATCCCGGTAGCGGTACCCGTCCTTTTTCACCAGCTCCTCGATCCGGTTCGTGATAAAGTCAATCTCATCCGCCGGGTCCTTTGCCTGAACCAGCATGATCTCCCTCTCTCCGCCGTAGTACCGGGTATACGGATAGCGGAAAAACGTCCTCTCCAGGTGGTCAAGAGCCGGGCTGTTCCGGAACCGCACAAGCGGGCGTTTGGAAAAGACGAGGTCCTGGTAAATTTTCGCCCCGTTTTCCTCCGCCAACTGTTTCAATTTTCCTGTCATTTTCCGGCTCATATCAAAAAGGTCCGTCTCATCCGACTCTGCCGTAAGATCCATCCCCGGCTCCATCGTCGCGGACACCGTCACAAAGACATTCCGGCAAAGTTTCAGTAAAATCCCGATAAGCCGGTACTGGACCGGCGTAAAGCCCGTGTAGCCGTCTAAAACCATGGTACTGTCCTTCAAAAGGGCAGACTGGTCCGCCACCTGGCAGAGCACATCAAGAAGTTCCTCCAGCGTGATATATTTCTCCTTCGTAAACTCCCGGAACGCCTCAAAGATCACTTCCATATCCGAGAGCTTCGCAGCCAGAATCTGTCCCACATGTTCTCCGGCTGTCTGCGCCTTTAAGTCCTCCGGAGTTGCCCCGTACTGGTAGAGCTCCGAAAGCATGGACTTGATCTCACTGATAAATCCCGGGCGGTTTAAGTGGGAGGAAAACATGGTGAGCTCGTCCATCTTTTCCCCGGCAAGCCTTCTGAGGACCATATTTTTGCCCGTATCGTCCAGCACCTCCGGCTGCGGCAGGGAGAGCTCCGAAAAGATCCGGTAAGCCAGGCGCTCAAAGCTCACGATGTCGATGTTCAGTGTCCCGTGGTTCGGGTGGAGTCTCACAATCTCCTTCTGGGCCTGCATCGTCGCCTGCTCCGGCGTCACCACAAAAAACCTGCCCTCCGGTTCCTTCACGGACAGTTCAATAAGTTTCCTATATATATATTCTGTTTTTCCGGCACCGGAACCGCCGGCGATGATGCATAATCCCATGTTATCCTCCTGCTATATGAAAAAGAATGTGCCTTGGCACGTTTCCACACCGTGCACGCTCTTCTGTGACCGTCTGCGCCTTCGCGCGGTATGCGCATCCGGACACTCGGAACATATCATTCTCTCTCAACCGTATATGCTCCGAAGGGAATTGTCAAGTTCTTTATCGCGCAGCTACCGGAGTCGGATCTTTCTCCTACGTCTCTCCTATCGGCTCCGGGATCATGAATCTTTTTCCTGCAGTTCTCATAGAATATACAAAATATTTCGTGAAAAGGATCTATTCCATGAGTTCAAAAACAAAGATCATCGTCCTTAAAATGAAGGAGATCATCTACACCGCTCTCTTTATCGGCTTTGCCATCGTCCTCATCATGCTCTTCCTCTTTATGTTCCGCCCGAAGAAGGACAACATCTCTGGGAGCACGGCAGAACAGACCGCCGAGAACGCCTCATCGGCCGCTCCTGCCTCCGCTACATACGTTCCAGGACTTTATTCGTCCCCCATCGTTTTGGGCAGCGAGAACGCCAATGTGGAGGTCACAGTGGACCGTACAGGGATCCGCTCCGTATCTCTCGTGCCTTTGAGTGACTCCGTTGAGACTATGTATCCCCTGATGGCACCCTCCATGGATTCCATTGCGGCACAAATCCTGGAAAACCAGAGTCTTGAGGGGCTGGAGTATCCGTCCGGATCCCAGTATACCTCCATGGCGCTGGTGTCGGCGGTGCGGACGGCGCTTTCCAAAGCAGTTGAACAGTAATATTGAATCCCGGTGATTTCTATTCTGAGACCGCCGGGTATTTTTTGTTACAGTTCAGCCATGCGCTGGTTTGAATGAGAAAGTGTGTTGCAAGCTTGCTTGCATAAGCACTTTTTCATCCAAATCAGCATATGGTGGAACCACCAAGCTTCTTGTTTTCATGAATATGGAAACAAGAAGATGTAATGACTGAACTGTAACATTTTTTTCATATTTTTTTAATAACCTACTTGACAAATCGATTTTCCTCCTGTATACTCTTCACCATGATAACAATTTACCACGCTAAATCAGAATCTTGTTAACACGATAAATCAATCAGCATACAAGGAGGAACCAATCCATGAAGAAATTAAATCAGCTTCTCATCTTAGGTACAACACTTTTATTATCCGCTGCGGCACTCACCGGATGTTCCGGTTCCTCCGCAATGGGCGCTACGATCCCGCAGACAACTTCCGGAGAGCCAGCAACTCCTCAGACAGACGCAGGAATCATCGCATCTGAGACCACCGGTTCCAATAACCGCCTGAACGAGATCTTAGAGCGCGGATACATCGAGATCGCAACTGAGCCGTACTTCGCTCCGAACGAATTCATCGATCCCACAAAGAGCGGCGAGGAGGCCTACACAGGTTCTGATGTCGAACTTGCAAAGTACATCGGTGAGGCACTCGGTGTTGAGGTCCGCTTAAAACCGATGGACTTCACAAGCGTTCTCGGAAGCATCACGACCGGAAAATATGATCTCGCGATCTCCGCCTTAGCCTACACACCGGCAAGAGCCGAGACCATGAACCTCTCCAAGGGTTACTATTTCGGAGACGAAGATCCGCAGACAGCATACGGCATTCTGGTCCGCAAGGAAGATGTTGACAGTATCAAATCCTTCAACGATCTTGCAGACAAGGTGGTCGTTGCCCAGAATGGTTCCCTTCAGGAGCAGTTCGTACAGGAGCAGATCCCGGCTTACAAAAAATACAACCGTGTTTCCTCCACAAACGATGGTTTCCTGATGGTCGAGACCGGAAAGAGTGATGTGATAGTCGCAGCCCTCAGAATGGCAAGATTATATCTGGAATCCAACCCGGACAGCAATCTTGTGATCGTCCCGAACCTGTATTTCAAAGTTGATCCTGAAACACAGGGAACAAGAATCGGTATCCCGAAGGGTGAGGATGCCCTCACAGACCGGATCAACGAGATCATCGACGAAGTCGTTGAGAAAGATCTTTACAATCAGTGGTACGACGAGTATACGGAGTACGCGAAGAGCCTTGGCATTATCGAATAGTTCGATCCTTTGATATCCCCAGCGGCCGCGGTCAGGCCGTACCCCTTCACCGGCGCCTCCCCGGGTGCCGGAAGTTATCGTCACAGAGGTCCCACCCCCCTGATCTTCTGTGACAAAAAGACGATTCGCCAGGTAATCAGCGGATCGTCTTTTTTGTTCCGTCTTATCTGCCGCAGACACACCCGTGGGATCTGGTGATCCGGTCTGTCCTGCCGCATTCATTTGTTTCTTCCTACACTTCCCAGTCAGAATCCAGAAAACCTTCCCCATAGACTTCCTGAGCCTCAGAGACGATCATAAACGCTCTGGGATCGATATCATAGACGATCTTCTTCGCCTTGTAGAACTGCTTTCTGTCCAGAACACAGATCACGGTCTTTCCATCTTCTTTCCGATAAGCTCCTTCGCTCTTTAAAAAGGTACAGCCGCGCTCCAGCTCATCCATCAGCTCATCGGCAATCTCCTTCGGTTTTTCTGTAATGACCGTTATCATGGTGCTCTTATTCATACCATAGAGGATCACATCAATCACATAAGTCCCCACCACCATGTTAATGAGTCCATAAAGACCGGATTCGATATTCCGGAATACCACCATGGAAAGCAGGATGATCACAAGGTCCGTCGCCATGACCGCTTTTCCGGTCTGCATGTGCGGACAATACTTTTGTAAAAGCTTTGCGGCAATATCGCCTCCGCCTGTGGTAGAGCCGCGCATGAATATAACGGCAAGACTGATTCCGATCAGCACTCCGCCGAAAAGGCAGGATACCATCTTATCGCCGGAATACACCGGAAAATACGGTGTCACCAGGCCATCCAGAATCACGGTCATGATCGCAACGGTCTTTAATGTCTTGATCGTCTTCTCCTTTCCCAGATAGATCCAGGACGCGATCAGAAGCGGAATATTGATCAGAAATGTCAGGGTACCGATCGGGAGATTCGTCAGACGGTTTAACAGGATCGCCATACCGCTGGCACCTCCCGGCGCGATATCGATATTGTTGATAAAGCAGTGGAGTGCGACGGCCTGTACAAAGCCGCCCGCCACATCTGCCAGAAGATCCAGAGCAAGCTCTTTTTCCCTCATCTTTTCCATAAGATTATCCCCCTTATATCTGCCAGTCTGAATTCATTTAATCCCGATATAATTCTTCAAATAGTTCCACCGGCACATACGCCTTCACATGGATCCCGTCATCCTGATACTCCTCCGAAAGAAGCTGTCCGCTCTTCCGGATCGTCTGGATCCGTCCGGCATCCCTATAGGCGAATATCTTCTCAAAATAGATCCTGCGGTTTCTTAAGATCAAGGCAAACAGATCGAGCAGTTCCCCGATGCCCTCTCCTGTCTTTGCCGACAATTTTACCTTATAGTCCGCGGACATGTCCCGGCACGCAGTGTCCGCATCCGGGCGGTCCACCTTGTTGAATACCGTGATGATCTCCTTGTCCTTAATGTCCAGACGACGCAGGGTCTCGTAGACCACATGCATCTGCATGTCCATCTGCGGGTTCGAACAGTCCACCACATGGAGGATCACATCGCAGTAGCGCGCCTCCTCCAGAGTGCTCTTGAACGCCTCCACCAGATGATGCGGAAGTTTTCGGATAAATCCTACGGTATCCGTAAGAAGAAGCTGCTGTCCGTCATCCAGTGTCAGAAGACGGGTAGTCGGATCCAGTGTGGCAAACAGCTTATCCTCCGAAAGCACCGAAGCGCCTGTCAGTGTATTCAGAAGCGTAGACTTTCCTGCATTGGTATAGCCAACAATGGCTGCTGTCTTCAGATTTCCCACAGCTCTTCTGGAACGGATCAGCTCTCTGTGCTTTTCTACCTGGGAAAGCTCCTGCTTCAGTGCGGATATCCTGTTCCGGATCAGACGACGGTCTGTCTCCAGCTTTTTCTCACCAGGGCCTCTGGTTCCGATTCCTCCTCCAAGTCGCGAAAGAGAAGAACGTAGTCCCACAAGACGTGCAGACCGGTAACGAAGCTGTGCAAGCTCTACCTGGATCTTGCCTTCACTTGTGACGGCACGCTTCGCAAAAATGTCAAGGATCAGCAGGGTACGATCCATAACCTTGCACTCCAGCTCCCGCTCCAGATTATTCATCTGGGCAGGAGAAAGCTCATCGTCACAGATCACACCATTGGCATCCAGGGCATAGAGAAGACCTTTTACCTCTTCGATCTTGCCCTTTCCGATATAGGTGCCCGGATGTACGGCCTCACGATTCTGAATGATCCTTCCTGCAACCGCCGCACCTGCCGTAGCCGCAAGTTCTCCAAGCTCATCCAGGGATTCCTCCATGTCATCCCCCCGATCTGCCTGGACACCGATCAGGATAACCCTGTCCTGTATTTCCTCAAAATATTCCATATCAGCCCTCCGAAGACGTTCTGGTTTTCAGGAAAGCCCGCTCTTTTTTTGCAGCGGAATCTTCAGGGAACATCTCAATATATTCCTGGACCTTGGTCAGTGCAGTAGCAAAATCCAGCTTTTTTTCATAGGCTACGATCTCATTGAACAGAAGACTCTGCATCTCGTCTGTGGTAGCTGTCGGAAGACCTTTTGTGATGTTATCAAGAGCGGAATCATAATCTCCGCTTCGGATATCGCACAGTGCCAGACCATTATAGCCCTTGGCGGAATCACCCACTGCGGAAATATACTGCTTGTACATTGCTTGGGCATTTTCCACATCATCCTGAGCCAGATATACCATTCCCAGAAGAAGCAATGCTTCCGTATTATCCTTCTTGTTTGCTTCCAGAAGCTCTTTTTTTGCGTTGCTGTAGTCTTCCATATAATAGTAGACACGGCCTCTGTCACAGTGGTCCTGGGCATCCTTGGCCTCAGAAGAAAGAGCAGCTTCCAGATATCTGGTTCCGTCCGCTTCCATATCCTTGTCCAGATATGCCTCATAGATCTCGATCGCCATATCATAGGTGGAATCTTCTCCATAGGCCTGTTTGAAGTTAGATGCGGCTTCTTCGTAGGAATCCATGGCAAGGGCAACCTTTCCGGTGAGAAAATAACTGCCTGCATCCATGGAAAAATCTTCTCCAAGTGTCTGGCAGTCTGCCATGGCATCCTCGTATTTTCCAGACTTCAGCTCTGCAGTAGCCCGGTAGGACAGGATATCCTTACGAAGGCTTTTGCTTACTTTATCGCAGTTCAGAGCTTCCGTGAAGCTATTCACCGCATCCTCATATTTGCCAAGACGCAGGCTTGCGATACCTGCCCCGCGATAGGACTGTGCCAGCTTCACTCCGTTCTGGATCGAGCTCTGGTACTCCTCCAGGGCATACTTGTAGCTTCCCTGGGAAAGATCCTTTCCGGCCTGTTCATATATTTTTGTTTTTTCACTGCCGCAGCCGCCCAGAAGCAAGGCTCCTGTAACGGCTGCAAGAATCAATACGGTCTTTGTTTTTTTCATGGAATTCCTTATTCTACAACAAGCCCTTCGGCTTCCATCACATCAACAACACTATCTACATATTTATGGCAGAGATCATCCGTTCCCGCTTCTACCATAACACGGATCAGCGGCTCTGTACCACTCTCACGTACCAGGATACGTCCGTCATCACCAAGTGCCTCTGCGGCTGCCTCAATGGCTGCTTTTACCTTTTCGTTCTCCAGTGCTGTTTTCTTGTCGGAAACACGCACATTCCGGAGAAGCTGCGGATAAACCTTCATCTCCTTTGCAAGGTCGCAGAGTGTGGCCTTCTGATCCACACATGCCTCCATGATCATAAGAGAAGTCAGGATCCCGTCACCGGTAGCGGAATAGCGGCTAAAGATGATATGTCCGGACTGTTCACCACCGATACTGTAATTGTTTTCCATCATGTTCTCGGCAACGTATTTGTCACCAACTGCAGTCTGCTCATAGTCGATGCCTTCACGCTCCAGAGACTTGTAAAGACCAAGATTGGACATAACGGTTGTTACAACTGTATTTCCGTTGAGCTGGCCTTTCTCTCTTAAATATTTGCCGCACACATACATGATCTTATCACCGTCAATGATGTTTCCGCGGTGGTCTACGGCGATACAGCGGTCTGCATCACCATCGTATGCAAAACCGATATCCAGGCCTTTATCTACCACGAACTGTCTCAGAACTTCAATGTGTGTGGAACCGCAGCCACGGTTAATGTTGGTTCCGTTTGGCTCATTGTTGATCACATAGGTTTTTGCACGAAGTGCGTCAAAAACGCTCTTGGCAATGGCGGATGAGCTTCCGTTGGAGCAATCCAGCCCAACCTTGATATTTTTGAAATCATGGCATGGGATAGAGATCAGATGTCCGATATAACGGTTTCTTCCGGATGCAAAATCCACAGTACAGCCGATATCTTCTCCGGTTGCCAGCGGAAGCTCCTCGATCTCGCCGTCCAGATATGCCTCGATACGTGCTTCAATATCTGCGGAAATCTTCTGTCCGTTCTCATTGAGGACTTTGATTCCATTATCGTTAAACGGATTATGGCTTGCGGAAATCATGATACCGCAGTCAAAATCTTCTGTACGTACCACATAGGATACACTTGGAGTTGTGGTTACATGAAGCAGATAGGCATCTGCTCCGGATGCGGTAAGTCCTGCCGCAAGGGCATACTCAAACATGTAACTGCTTCTTCTTGTATCCTTGCCAATCACGATCTTCGCCTTGTGATCTCTGCCGTAATACCAGCCGAGATAACGTCCCACACGAAATGCATGATCTGCTGTAAGTTTTACATTTGCTTCACCACGAAAACCATCTGTTCCGAAATATTTACCCATAATGTTCTCCTTTATTACTGATACAGTCCTTCCGGATAAACGCCGTCATCTGTAAGTTTTTTAAATGCAGCCTGTACAGATGCCTTATCCTCCTGATAGGTAACACCGAACCACTCGTCCTTTGTCTCAAGAACATCTACCGCTGCTTTTCCGGAATGGATCAGCTGGTCGATAAGCTCAGGAAGAAGATACTCTTTTTTGATGTCTCCCTCTTCGATTCCACCAAGGAACTCAACGAAGCCTTTCTCAAGGATCTCCATAAATTCCGGTGTCAGTCCCCACATATTCATGGAAACAAGGCTCTTTGTATCCAGTGTTTCTGCTGTACCATCGTCATTTCTTGTCTCTGCGCCGTCTGCTGTCTTGAAGATGTTATGTGTCTCTGTAACGCCCACAAGCTTGCCGTCCTCAATATGGCACACTCCTCTTGTGACGCTTCCGTTGTCACTTAATGTATTTCCAAGGCGGAAACCTGCCATGCAGATGTGCATCGGGCCATCCTGCGGATGATCCTGTACCAGGTAGTCATGCACCTTTACGTAGGCTTCTTTTCCGTAGTAGTCATCTGCATTGATCACAGCGAATGGCTCGGAAAGGACTTTCTTTGCTGCCAGTACAGCGTGTCCGGTTCCCCATGGCTTGGTACGGTCTGCCGGTTTTGTAAAATTGCCCGGAAGATCGTCGATCTCCTGGAATGCATAAGCAACTTCTGTAATGTTGGAGATACGGTCTCCGATCACTTTTTTGAATTCATCTTCAAGGTCTTTGCGGATGATAAATACGACCTTGTTGAATCCTGCCTCCAGTGCATCATGGATGGAATAGTCCATAATGATCTCGCCCTTCGGGCCTACCGGTGCAAGCTGCTTGATTCCTTTTCCAAAACGGCTGCCGATACCGGCTGCCATGATCACCAGTGCTGTCTTTTTCATTTTCGTTTCCTCCTGATTTATTATAATTTTTTGAACTCTGTAGCTGTAATCAGCGCTTACTCCTGTTCATTCAGCTTTGTCAGCTTTACTGCCTGGTCTGCTGCGATCAGACTGTCAATGATCTCATCCAGATCTCCGTTAAGGATATTCTCAAGACGATGAAGAGTAAGCTTGATCCTGTGGTCTGTTACACGTCCCTGAGGGAAGTTGTAGGTACGGATCTTCTCGGAGCGGTCACCTGTACCGATCTGGCTTCTCCTTGCCTCTGCCTCAGCGTCATGCTGCTTGGCAAGCTCCATCTCATACAGACGGGAACGGAGCACACGAAGTGCTTTATCCTTGTTCTTAAGCTGAGACTTCTCATCCTGGCAGGAAATCACAATTCCTGTAGGGATATGAGTAAGACGTACTGCGGAGTCTGTGGTGTTGACACACTGACCACCGTTTCCGGATGCACGGAACACATCGAATTTACACTCATTGAGATCCAGATGGAAATCAATTTCTTCTGCCTCCGGCATGATCGCTACCGTACAGGTAGAGGTATGGATTCTTCCGCCGGACTCTGTCTCCGGTACTCGCTGTACACGGTGAACACCGCTTTCGTATTTCAGTCTGGAATATGCACCCTCACCCTTGATCATGAAGGTAACCTCCTTAAAGCCGCCGATGCCGTTCTCATTGAGGCTGAGCATCTCGGTTTTCCAGCGGCGGGACTCCGCGTATTTTACATACATACGATAAATCTCTGCTGCAAAAAGTGCTGCCTCATCACCGCCTGCACCTCCACGGATCTCAACGATAACGTTCTTGCTGTCATTCGGGTCTTTGGGAAGAAGAAGGATCTTCAGCTCATGCTCCAGCTCCTCCACTCTCTTTTTTGCATCGGAAAGCTCTTCCTTCAGCATTTCACGCATCTCTTCGTCCTTCTCGCTCTCCAGCATGGAAAGACTGTCCTCGATGGTTTCCTTATTTTTCTTATATTCTTTATATGCGTCAACGATTGGCTGCAGGTCGCTCTGCTCCTTCATCAGCTTCTGAAAATGTGCCGGATCGTCGGTTACTCCCGGTTCTCCCAGCTCATTGAGAAGCTCTTCAAAACGTACCAGCAGATCATCCAGTTTATCAAACATGTATTTCCTCCTGTTTCTGTCCAAGCACCACACGGTCAAGGCCCGGCAGATCCTTTACGATCTGAACCCCGGTAAACCCGGCTGCTTTCATCATTGTACTGACTGCCTCACCCTGGGTGCAGCCGATTTCATACAGAAGCCATCCGCCTGGTTTCAGGTACCTTCCGGCCTCTGCTGTGATCTTTCTGTAAAAATAAAGCCCGTCTTCCATTCCGTCAAGGGCCTTCCTCGGATCATGAAGGCGGACTTCTTCCATCAGTGTTTCAATTTCTTCTGTTGCGATATAAGGCGGGTTTGAAATAAGGATATCATATTTCCCACTATCTTTTCCACCTTTTTCACAAAAATACGGTGCCGAGAACAGATCGCTTTCCACAAAATCCGCCCGGTTCTCCACCTTTAGAATACCTGCATTCTTTTTTGCCACTTCCAGTGCTTCCGGTGAAACATCCACACCGGTCCCACAGGCATCCTGCCGTTCCAGAAGAAGGCTGAGCAGAATACAGCCGGAGCCGGTACACATATCCAGGATCTCCGGTTTTTCCACATCCCCAAGGTGTTTCAATGCCTCTTCCACCAGAGTCTCCGTATCCTGTCTCGGAATCAGCACGTTTTCGTTTACATAAAACTCATAGCCCATAAAAAAAGCCTGATGAGTCAGCTGCTGTACAGGAATATGTCCTGCCCGCCTGTCGATCAGCGTAAGATACTCTGCTGCGGTCTCATCAGACACCGGTTCATCTCCATGCGCAAAATAATATGCCCGATTCTTTCCGGTCTTAAATTCCAGAAGGAGCCAGGCATCCAGCCCGGCTTCTTCCAATCCGTTATCTTTCAGTATTGTTGTACCTTTTTTCAGAAGGGACTCAAGAGTCTGCATTTTCTGTCTCCTCTGTCTCATATGGGATGTCCAGGTCAAATTCCTCTTTCAGATAAGCTCTCCAATCAAAAACAGCCTCAACTGCTTTAATGGCTACCTCTGCCATATCTGCAGCAGGCTCCTTTGTGGTGAATTTCTGCATGGCAAGACCTGGTTTACTCATAATGTCCGCAAATTTACTGTCTGTTCTTCCTGCCCACTGGATGATCTCAAAGGAAATCCCCGCAACTACCGGTACCATGAGAAGTCTTCCCAGCAGTCTCACCCAGTAAAACGGCACCGCCACAAACACAAAATGCAGCACAATACTTACCAGCATGACCAGAAACAGAAAGCTTGTTCCACAGCGCTTATGAAGCCTGGAGCTCTTTAACACATTCTCTACCGTCAGAGGCAGACCATGCTCCACACAGTTGATACATTTGTGCTCCGCACCGTGATACATAAATGTCCTCTGGATATCCTTCATTCTGGAGATCAGGAACATATATCCCATAAACAGTGCCAGCTTCACAAAGGCTTCCACTATGGTGACCAGAAATTCCGAAGCACCTACCCCTCGGATCAGACTGGCCAGTACATACGGAAGAAACATAAAAGCAGCCACAGATACTACCATAGAAACAGCTACCGTAATGTAAAGAAGCCACTTGAACTGCTTATCTTCTTTGGCTTTCTTTGCAGAACGCTCTTCTTCTGTAAGCTGCTCATTCTTCCTGGCTGTTTCCTCATCTTCCTCGTCTCCTGCGATCTCCGCAGAATACATCAGGCATTTCGTGCCTACCACAAGAGAATCCACAAAACTTACTACACCACGGATGATGGGCTTCTTCAGAAACGCATGGTTTCCGAAGGTACATTTATAGTCTTCTACTTTCAGCTCGATCTCCTGGTCCGGACGGCGCACTGCGATAGAATATTTGTCCTTGTGGCGCATCATGATGCCTTCCATGACCGCCTGTCCGCCGATATTCGATGATCTCATTCATTCTCTCCTGTGCAAATTTAAAATTTTTCAGTTAAAGAAAGGTTGAGATTTCCCAACCTCAACCTTCTCATTTCCTGTATTCGCAATAATTACTTATTCAGGCCGTATTTCTTGTTGAACTTATCGATACGTCCACGAGCCTGTGTAGCCTTCTGCTGTCCTGTGTAGAACGGATGGCATTTGGAACAGATCTCAACATGGATGTCCTCTTTAGTAGAACCTGTTACGAAAGTGTTTCCGCAGTTGCAGGTTACAGTTGCCTGATAGTAGTTCGGATGGATTCCTTCTCTCATGATTTTCACCTCTCTGTAAAGATTCTATTTTCTATTCGTATTCATTTGACGAATTTACTATTAAACAGCTTTATGAGTATAACATATCGTCCCATGGAATGCAAGTTATTTTAAAATTTATTTTAAAATTTATTTAATATTTTTGTTACTGAGAACGGAGCGAACAGTAACTGTTTTTTTACAACGTTTCAGATAAACTTCTGTTTTTTTACAGTCTGCACAAATTCAGCATTATTTTTCGTACGGGTAAACATATTCAGGATCTGTTCTACCGCATCTTCTGACTTCATTCCATTGAGGGCTTTTCGCATAATGTAAACCGCTTCCTGTTCTTCTTTACTCAGCAGCAGATCCTCTCTTCTTGTACCGGATTTCTGGATATCAATTGCAGGGAATACCCGCTTTTCCTGCAGTTTTCGGTCAAGCACCAGTTCCATATTACCGGTTCCCTTAAATTCTTCATAAATTACATCATCCATTTTACTTCCCGTATCCACAAGCGCTGTAGCAAGAATAGTAAGGCTTCCGCCCTCTCTCATATTTCTGGCCGCACCAAAGAAACGTTTCGGCATATGAAGAGCCGCCGGATCCAGACCACCGGAAAGAGTTCGTCCGCTGGGCGGTATGATCAGGTTATATGCCCTTGCCAGTCTTGTAATAGAATCAAGAAGAATTGTAACGTCTTTTTTATGTTCCACCAGACGACGTGCACGTTCTATTACCATTTCAGACACACGTTTATGATGTTCCGGAAGCTCATCAAATGTAGAATAAATGACTTCCACATTATCGCCACAGATGGCCTCCCTGATATCTGTAACCTCCTCAGGACGCTCATCGATCAGAAGAATGATCAGATGCATGTCCGGATTGTTTCTCAGAATAGACTTTGCCACATCTTTCAGCAAAGTTGTCTTACCGGCTTTCGGAGGAGATACGATCATTCCTCTCTGTCCTTTA
>ERZ1106951.1634-NODE-1634-length-19346-cov-6.929449_pt1 | contig 19346 bp, 15 predicted proteins | sample MGYA00403676_ERZ1106951 | MGnify/ENA primary metagenome ERZ1106951 (study PRJEB35170, sample SAMEA104062398) | human gut metagenome | biome: human gut; feature: human-associated habitat; material: faeces | place: Denmark | collected 2012-04-23 ...
CGACGCCCCCAGCAGGGCCGAGTGGGGGAAGAGCGCGCACTGCAGAATGCCCGAGATGAGGGCCGTGAGCAGGATGCCCCTCAGCAGCGGGATGCTGCCGTATTTTTCCTCCATGGGCGGGCCGATGACCAGCAGCAGAAGCATGTTGTTCAAAAAATGGTCCCAGCTGCCGTGGCCCAGCACATGGCCGAACAGCCGGACATAGAACAGCGGATCTTTCAAAGAAGAGCGGTAGACACAGAACAGATGGGTCGTTGTCCAGCCACCGGTCCACTGCCCCAGGAACAGCACCCCCAGCGAGAGCAGAAAAAACGTGAGGATGACCGGGGAGTTGTATTGCAGCTGCAGCGTAAATTTTGGCTTTTTCGTAAGCGTTTCATCCTTTCGCAGCCCACAGCGCTGCCGCAGGCCCTTCAATTTGGTCTTAACAGACTTATTGTAGCACACTCCGGGTAGGTTTTCCACGGGTTTCTCTGCCGGGCGTTCCGCTCTGCTGTACAGCCACTCTCCATGTTCAGTAAGATTAAACATCCATTTTTGTCTTTTTCTGGGATGAAAATTGTATTTTCGGCAAGCATCTGTTATATTCGGCCTGAAATTTTTCACTTATACCACATCATTCGAGCACTTTGCACAACATATCTGTTCATTATTTGTTTACAACATGCATTGTAATTGAACGGATATGCAGTATAATTAAACGCAGAATAAGCGTCGCTTAACGGTAGGTATGATGCACGGCTTCAAGCAGCGCCCCGGCCCGGTGCTGCGCCGTGCAGACGTGAAAGGAGAAGTTTTTTCATGGCAATCAAAGAGTATGCAGCAAAGCTGATCGAGCAGGACGCTACTTTAAAGGAGATCGCGGAGCAGAAAGAGACTCTGTGGGTCAACCCCAAGTTCCTGCCCTTTGAAATGACCGACGCTGTGTGCCAGCTGGTCGTCTCGGACGCAGACATTGCAGATGCAGAGGCGCGTCTGGAGCGGTTTGCCCCGTTCATCCGCAAGTGCTTCCCGGAGACCGAGTGCACCAATGGCATCATCGAGTCCCCGCTGAAGCCCATCCCCGAGATGCAGAAAGGCCTGATCGAAGCAACGGGCAGCCCCATCTCCGGCAATCTCTTCCTCAAGATGGACAGCCATCTGGCGGTGGCAGGCTCCGTCAAGGCCCGCGGCGGCATCTATGAGGTGCTGAAACACGCCGAGGATCTGGCCATTGCAGCTGGCAAGCTGAAAGTGACGGACAACTACGAGAAGCTGTGCAGCGACGAGATGCGCGCATTCTTCAACCAGTACACCGTGCAGGTGGGCTCCACCGGCAACCTGGGCCTGTCCATCGGCATCAGCAGCGCCGCCATCGGCTTCAAGGTCAAGGTGCACATGTCCGCCGACGCCCGCCAGTGGAAGAAAGACCTGCTGCGCAGCAAGGGCGTTGAAGTCATTGAGTATGCCGACGACTACTCCAAGGCCGTGGCCGAGGGCCGCAAGCTCTCTGACGCCGACCCCATGAGCTACTTTGTGGACGACGAGAAATCCGTCAACCTGTTCCTGGGCTATGCCGTGGCCGCTTCCCGCCTGAAGAAGCAGCTGGAGGAGCAGGGCGTTGTGGTGGACGAGCAGCACCCGCTGATCGTTTACATTCCCACCGGTGTGGGCGGTGCTCCCGGCGGCGTGGCTTATGGCCTGAAACGGGTGTACAAGAACGCTGTCCATTGCTTCTTTGCGGAGCCCACCCTCTGCCCCTCTGTCCTGCTGGGCTTTGCCACCAACCGGTACGAGAACGTCAATGTGCATGACTTTGGCATCGACGGCCTGACCGAGGCCGACGGCCTGGCCTGCGCAAGCCCCTCCGGCTTTGTCACCCGCATTGACTCCAACCTCATCTCCGGTGATTTCACCATCGAGGATGCAAAGCTGTACGACTTTATGCGTCTGCTCCACAAGACCGAGGACGTCCTCATTGAGCCCTCCAGCTGCGCCGCGTTCATCGGCCCTGTCCATCTGGAGAGCACCGAGGCTGGCAAGGGCTACCTGGCAAAGCAGGGCCTGACCGCCGACGTGATGAAGAACGCCACCCAGATCTGCTGGGCAACCGGCGGCCGTCTGGTCCCCGATGAGGTCTGGAAAGAGTACCTCGTCAAGGTCGTCAAGTAAGAGGAGGTTTGTTTATGGGCTCTACTGTATCTGTGATCCTCGGCCTGGTATTGGCCGTTCTGGTGTTGGTCCTCTTCACCGTTAAACTGAAGATCCACCCGTTCTTCGCACTGATCGCCACCTCCGCCACCTTTGCCATCGTGGCCGGCATGAACATGCAGGACATGCTCAGCGCCTTTACCAGCGGCATGGGCGGCACCATCGCTGATATCGGCCTGGTCATCGCACTGGGCACCGTTACCGGTACCCTGCTGGAGAAATCCGGCGCTGCCGAGACCATGGCCAAGACCATCCTCAAGATCACGGGCAAAAAGCACGCTGCTCTTGGCTTGGCCATCACCGGCTACTTCGTCTCGATCCCCGTCTTCTGCGATTCCGCATTCGTTCTGCTGAGCCCCATCGCCCGCCGCCTGTCCAAGGACACCAAGATCTCCATGACCACCATGGCCATCTCGCTGGCAATGGGCCTGCACGCCACCCACATGTTCGTGCCTCCCACGCCGGGCCCTCTGGCTGTGGCCGGCATCCTGAACGCGGACCTGGGCATGGTCATCCTGTTTGGTGCATTGGTCTCCATCCCTGTCATGCTGGTGGGCTACTTTGCTTCCCTGACCGCAGGCAAAAAATACTACTACATCCCCGAGGATGACAGCGACGTGACCGAGGAAGAGGACGAGAACGCCAAGCTGCCCAGCGCGCTGGCTTCGTTTATGCCCATCCTGGTCCCCATCCTGCTCATGCTTCTCAAGACCGTGGGCGACATGGTCGCTTCCGAGAACATTCTGCTCTCCATCCTGAACGTCATCGGCACCCCTGCCGTCGCTCTGCTGATCGGCATGCTGCTCGCTGCTTACACCTACCACAACATCCACCCCGAAGACAAGCTGGCCTGGAGCTTTGACGGCCTGGTGGCCGACTCTCTGAGGACCGCTGGCCAGATCGTCCTGATCGTTGGCGCGGGCGGCGCGTTCGGCGGCGTGCTGAAAGCTTCCGCCATGCAGTCCGTCCTGACCGATGCATTCTCCGGCCTGACCATCGGCATCCTGGCTCCGTTCCTCATCGGCTTCATCTTCCGTACCTGCGTTGGTTCCGCTACCATCGCCATGGTCACGGCAGCTACCATGATCACCCCGCTCATCGACGTGCTGGGCTTCTCCAGCCCCATGGGCCGCGTCATCGCCATGCTGGCCTGCGCTGCCGGCGGCATGATGGTCTTCCATGGCAACGATGACTTCTTCTGGGTCACTACCACCACCTCCAAGATGGATACCTCCGTTGCTTACAAGACCATTCCCATCATCAGCGTGCTGCAGTCCCTCACCGCTCTGGTCGTCGTCTTCGTCCTGAGCCTGATCTTCCTGCACTAAGCACTCTGTAATGAGAGCTTTCTTCTAAACAAAACCGGCAGACAGGGCTGTACCTCTCCCTGTCTGCCGGTTTTTTCTGTTTGATTCTAATTTATCATGGGTTTGCCCTTGGTCTTGGCCGCCAAACATGCTATAATGATATTATTGAGGAGTGTGCCCACATTCTATTTTGATTTGGGCTGCCGCCTCGAATTTTAAGATAAGGAACATGTTATGGTCAATTTAAATATCGGACAAAAGATCCAGAGATATCGGAACCAGCGGGGCCTGAGCCTCCGCGGCCTGGCCGAGAAAACGGGCATTACCGCTTCCATGATCAGCCAGATCGAGAACAATTCTGTCAACCCGTCCATCAACACCCTGAAGACCCTGGCCGAGACGCTGGACTTCCCGCTCTACGTCCTGTTTCAGGAAGAAAACGACCCGGAACAGGAGCTCATCGTCCGCAAGGGCGAATACCGCTCCATCGGCAACCGAAACAGCGAGGTCGCCTACAACCTGCTTACAGCGGACACCCGGGGCAGCATCGAATTTGTGCTGATGGAGATCCCGCCCCAGACCTTTACGGCGGACAAAGAACACCACCACACGGGGGAAGAGACTTCTTATGTCGAATATGGCGATGTGGACATCTGGCTCAACGGTGAGAAATTCCGCCTCCATGCTGGCGATGCCGTCCGCATCCCCGCCGGGACGCTCCACCGCTGGTTCAATCCTGGCGACGAGATGGTCCGGGTCATCTTTGCGGTAACGCCGCCCAGCTTCTGATTTTTATTTTCGGGTCTGCTCCCAGTAGGCCCCCATGCTCTGGCCGGGCTGGTCCGTCACGTCGTCGTTGAGGTAATCGGCCAGGCCCACCGCCTCCGGCCGCCAAGAACGGGCAGCCTCCACGGTGGGGTATTCCACCTCGGCATACCAGAACTCGGTAGGCTGGCCCTCATCCACATGGTTCACTTCCAGCACCATGCCGTCCGGCAGCTGATAGCTGCGGCGGAGCTTGGGGATGAGCGGTTTGCCGATGATCTTCTCTTCGAGCCGGGTGAAAAGCTCTTTGTCGATCTCCCGCTCGATCTCCTCCCGGGCCAGCCCGCTGCCGGACTTGAAGCAGAGGATATACTTCGTCTCGCCGCCGGTCAGGGCTTCCTCCCGGATGCGGACCGTGGGCCGGACGCTGATATAGCCCTGCCGCATGGCAAATTCTTCTTTTAAGGGCAGCGGCTGCTCCGGCCAGCCGTTTACCATCCATTTCCGTTCAATTTCCATTGTGGTTTCCCCCATTTCGTTTTTGCTTATTCTAGCACAATTTTTCAGGATTATGAAGAGGTCTATCGAATGAAAGAACGCGCTTATCCCGTCTACCAAGTCAACAAACACGCCGAGGGCCTGCTGGTGGGCGGCCACCCCTGGGTGTACGAAAACGATATTACCGCCGCGCCGGAGACGCTCCCGGAAAACGGTACCCTGGCCGATGTGGTCAGCCCCAAGGGCGCTTACCTCGGCACGGGCTTTGTCTCCCACCACAGCAAGATCCGGGTGCGGCTCATCTCCCGCAACGCCAACGATCCCTTTGACGCCAGCTTCTGGCGCCGCCGGGTGGAGTACGCCTGGGCCTACCGCAAGACCGTGCTGGAGCCCGCCGATCTTTCCGCCTGCCGGGTCATCTTTGGTGAGGCCGACCAGTTTCCGGGCCTGACGGTAGACCGCTTCAACAAGATCCTCGTCACCCAGACCCTGAGCGCGGGGATGGAAAAGCTCAAGCCCGTTCTCTTCCCCATCCTGGCGGAAGTCCTGCGGGCCGACGGCCAGACCATTGACGGCATCTATGAGCGGAATGACGAAGCCCTCCGCGCCAAGGAGGGGCTGGAGCAGAACAAGGGCTGGTTCGAGCTGTCCGGTGAGACCCACCCCGACTCCACCCAGACAGAGATCCGCGAGAACGGCGTGTATTACCACGTCGATTTTGAAAACGGCCAGAAGACCGGCTTCTTCCTGGACCAGAAATATAACCGCCGGGCCGTGGCCCGCATTGCCGCCGGGCACACCGTGCTGGACTGCTTTACCCACACCGGCAGCTTTGCGCTGAACGCCGCCATGGGCGGGGCGGCCCGGGTCACTGCCGCCGACATCAGCGCGGAGGCCATTGCCATGGCCCAGCGGAACGCCCAGCGCAATGGCCTGACCAACATGGATTTCCTCTGTGAGGATACCTTTGAGCTGCTGCCCCGGCTGGAAAAAGAGGGCCACCCCTACGATTTTATCATCCTGGACCCGCCCGCGTTCACCAAAGCCCGCCGCACGGTGGAAAACGCCATGCGGGGCTATAAGGAGATCAATTACCGTGCCATGAAGCTGCTGCCCCGCGGCGGCTACCTGGCCACGGCCAGCTGCTCCCACTTTGCCACCGAGGAGCTGTTTATCAAGATGCTGCGCGCCGCCGCGAAAGACGCGCACCGTCAGCTGCGCCAGATCGAAGTCCGACAGCAGGCACCCGACCACCCCATCCTCTGGGGCGTACCCGAGACCAACTACTTAAAATTCTTCCTGTTCCAGGTTATTTAAGTAATACTTATTAAATAGAATCGCGTCTCACTTCGCAAAATCAAAGCGTTTGCTCCAAAAAACCAATTTTGGGTTTGGGCAAAATCGTCAGTTTTGTCAATTGCGTTTTAGCCCCCGGTGGGCTATAATCATCGCATAGACAGCAACGGCGCTGTGAGTCACCTCCTGACTCGCAGCGCCGTTTCGTTTCAGCAGAACACTGCTCTCATTTTCTCGTTCCTGAGAAAGTTTTTGCGGTATTTGAATGGAAATTAAGATCAAGTAAGGAGTAGGATTTATGGCAGCAAATGTTATGGAAATCTACGGCAGCAAGGTCTTTAACGAGCACGTTATGAAAGAACGCCTGCCCAGCGCCACCTATAAGAGTCTGGAAAAGACTCTGCACAAGGGCGCCCCGCTGGACATTGAGGTGGCCAACGTTGTGGCCAGCGTGATGAAGCGCTGGGCCATGGAGCTGGGCGCCACCCACTACACCCACTGGTTCCAGCCGCTGACCGGCATCACCAGTGAGAAGCACGATGGCTTCGTCAGCCCCGTGGGCGACGGCACCGCCATCATGGAGTTCTCCGGCAAGGAGCTGGTGCGCGGCGAGCCCGATGCTTCTTCGTTCCCTTCCGGCGGCCTGCGTGCCACCTGTGAGGCCCGCGGCTACACCGCATGGGACCCCACCAGCTACGCGTTCGTCAAGGACGATGTGCTCTGCATCCCCACCGCGTTCGTCAGCTACACCGGCGAGGCTCTGGATAAGAAGACCCCTCTGCTCCGCTCCATGAACGCGCTGTCCAATCAGGCCATCCGCATCCTGAAGCTCTTTGGCAAGGACGTGGATTACGTTTCCACCACTGTCGGCCCCGAGCAGGAATACTTCCTTATTAAAAAAGAGGACTACGAGGCACGCCAGGACCTGATCCTGACCGGCCGTACCCTGTTTGGTGCTCCCTCCGCCAAAGGCCAGGAGCTGGAAGAGCATTACTTCGGCGTCATCCGCCCCGAGGTCTCCGCGTTCATGAAAGAGCTGGACGAAGAGCTGTGGAAGCTGGGCGTTCCCGCCAAGACCAAGCACAACGAGGTTGCTCCCTGCCAGCATGAGCTGGCCCCCATCTTTGACACCACCAATGTTGCCATCGACCACAACCTGCTGACCATGGAGATGATGAAGAAGATTGCTCCCAAGTATGGTCTGGTCTGCCTGCAGCACGAGAAGCCCTTTGAGGGGGTCAACGGCTCCGGCAAGCACAACAACTGGTCCATGAGCACCTCCGCCGAGAACCTGCTGGATCCCGGTGACACCCCCATGGAGAACCTGCAGTTCCTGGTCTTCCTGGCTGCTGTCATCAAGGCCGTGGACGAGTATGCCGACCTGCTCCGCACCTCCGTGGCTACCCCGGGCAACGATCACCGTCTGGGCGCCAACGAGGCACCTCCGGCCATCATTTCCATCTTCGTGGGCGAGGAACTGGAAGCTGTCATTGACGCCATCGCTTCCGATTCTCCCTACGCCGGCCCTGTCAAGATGAAGATGGACCTGGGCGTGGACGTCCTGCCCAAGTTCAGCAAGGATACCACCGACCGCAACCGTACTTCTCCGTTCGCTTTCACCGGCAACAAGTTTGAGTTCCGTATGCCCGGCTCTGCCGAGAACCTGAGCGACTGCAACACCATCCTGAACACCGCTGTCGCCAAGGAACTGAAGGGCTACGCCGACGAACTGGAGGGCGCTGAGGACTTTACCAGTGCAGCCATCGCTCTGATCAAGCGCACCATCCGCGACCACCGCCGCGTCATCTTCAACGGCAACGGTTACACCGCCGAGTGGGAAGCCGAGGCGGAAAAGCGCGGTCTGCCCAACAAGAAGAACACCCCGGCTGCCCTGCCCGCCCTCATCGAGCCGAAGAACATCCAGCTCATGGAAGACTTTGGCGTCCTGACCAAGGTGGAGATGGAAAGCCGTTACGAAGTTGAGATGGAGCACTACTCCAAGATCATCAACATCGAAGCCCTGACCATGCTGGAGATGGCCCGCAAGCAGCTGCTGCCCGCTGTCAACTCCTACATGAGCGAGGTTGCCAACACGGCTGCCTCCAAGCTGGCCGTCAGCGAGGCCATCAGCGTCCGCAGCGAGACCAAGACCCTGCAGAAGCTCTCCGCCGACGCCGACGCCATGAGTGACGCCATCGACACCCTGCAGGCTGCCGTGGATGCCGCCAAGGCTCTGCCCACTGAGACCGAGAAAGCCGTTGCTTTCCACTCGGACGTCATCCCCGCCATGGACGCCCTGCGTGCCGCGGCAGACGATGCCGAGACTATCTGCGGCGAGGACTACTGGCCCCTGCCCAGCTACAGCAAGATGCTCTATTACGTCTGATTGTTTCGGTAATCCTGCATCGGTGAGGCTGTAAGTAATCTGCCATTCTCCTTTTCCTATTTCTTACACCAGCCTAAAGACCTGCTTCCTGATCGAAGCAGGCCTTTAGGCGTTTTTGTGGGAAATTTCAGCCTTTTCCAATTTCGTCAGCAAATACCATGATGATCCGCTGCGGGGCGTGGTTCTCTGCAGCGCGGAGGTGTGTTATGAGCTATACGACTCAGCAGGACGTGCTTGATTTTGTGGAGGACAACAACGTCAAATTCGTCCGCTTTGCGTTCTGTGATATCTTTGGCAACCAGAAAAACATTGCCGTGCTGGCCAGCGACCTGACCAAGGCCCTGGAGGACGGCGTCTGCTTTGACGGCAGTGCCATTGCCGGTTTTATGCATGTGGAGGAGAGCGACCTTGTCCTCCGCCCGGACCTGTCCACCATGTGCATCCTGCCCTGGCGTTCTACCGAGGGCCGGGTGATGCAGTTTTTCTGCGATGTGGAAAAACCGGACAGCACCCCCTTTGGCGGCAACTGCCGCGGCTTTCTGCGGGACATAAACCGCCGCTTCAAACGGCTGGGCCTGACCTGCAACGTGGGTGCCGAATGTGAGTTTTACCTGTTTGAAAACGACGACCATGGCCGCCCCACCCGGGTGCCCATTGATTTTGGCGGCTACTTTGATGTAGCCCCGCTGGACGCCGGTGAAAACCTGCGCCGGGACATCTGCCTGACCATGGAGCAGATGGGCATGGCCCCCCAGCACAGCCACCACGAGAACGGCAACGGCCAGAACGAGATCGACTGCCACTACGCAGGCCCCCTCAAGACCGCCGATAACGTGATGATGTTCAAGCAGATCGTCCGGGCGGTGGCCGCCAGTAACGGCCTGCACGCCAGTTTCCTGCCCAAGCCCCTGCCGGACCAGGCGGGCAGCGGCCTGCACATCAACCTTTCCCTCTCCATGGACGGCCACAACCTGTTTGAGGGCGACATTGCCCCGGACAGTATCCCTGGCAGCTTTATGGCGGGCGTGCTGGCCCACAGCCGGGAGCTGACCGCCTTTACCAACCCCCTGCCCAACAGCTACCTCCGCTTTGGCTGCGACGAGGCTCCCCGCTATGTAAGCTGGAGCCGCCAGAACCGCAGTCAGCTGGTGCGCATCCCCCAGGTGCGGGGCGACAACTGCCGCATGGAGCTGCGCAGCCCGGACCCCGCCTGCAACCCCTACCTTTCCATCGGCCTGATCCTGGCCGCCGGCCTGGATGGCATTGAGAACCGGATGGAGCTGCGCCCCCCTGTCAATAAAAACCTGTTCATCCCCTCCGAGGCCGTGGGCCTTGGGCTGGAGACCCTGCCCACCTCTCTGGAAGAGGCCGTGGAAGTGGCAAAGAACAGCGAGTTCCTGCACAAGTTCCTGCCGGAAGAGCTGGCCAAGCGGTATTATGCAGAGTCGCTCAAGCGCTGCGCCGCCCTGAAAAACGCGGCCGACCCGGCGGAATACGAACGCATCCACTACTTCAACGCGATATAATACCATGCACAAGCGTGTAAGAAAGGAGCAAGCAGGATGGGACGTGCTCTGATCGTCAGCGCCGGCGCAAACTCCAACGAGTATCTGTGCGCCCGCCTGACGGAGTTGGGATATACCCGGCCCCTCATCGTGCCCAGCGGGGCGGAAGCTCGACGGCGGATGCTGGAATCGGACTTTGAGCTGATCGTCGTCAACGCGCCCCTGCCCGATGAGTTTGGCCACGACCTGTGCGCCACCGCGGTGGAAAAGACCGACGCAGGCGTGGTATTCCTCGTCAAAGCGGCGGCTGCCGAGCAGCTGCTGACCCCCATGAGCGAGCAGGGCGTGCTGCTGGTGTGCAAACCGTTTTCCAACACCCTGTTTCTGCAGGCCATCCACATGGCCGCGGCCAGCAACCACCGGCTGCAGGTGCTGCGGCAGGAGAATGCCCGGATGCAGGAAAAGCTGCAGCAGGTGCGTCTGGTCAGCCGGGCCAAATGCTGCCTCATCGCGGAGCGTGGAATGAGCGAGGCCGAGGCACACCGCTACATTGAAAAGAATGCCATGGATACCCGGCGGGACCGGGCCGAGATCGCGCAGGAAATCCTTGATTCCTATGACCCATCGGGTGTATAATTCTGTGTTGTATGTTTTTGAGTGGGTGCGGGCTTTACGCAACGCGCACCCCTCCACCGGGAAAGTAAAACATATCAAACGTCCATTAGAGGAGGATATTTTATGGCAGAAAAACAGACCAAGTTTATTTTTGTCACCGGCGGCGTCGTCTCCGGCCTTGGCAAGGGCATTACGGCCGCTTCGCTGGGCCGCCTGCTCAAGTGCCGCGGCCTGAAAGTGGCCAGCCAGAAGCTGGACCCCTATGTCAACGTGGACCCGGGCACCATGAGCCCCCTGCAGCACGGCGAAGTCTTCGTCACCGATGACGGCACCGAGACCGACCTGGATCTGGGCCACTACGAGCGCTTTATTGACGAGAACCTGAACAAATACTCCAACCTGACCACCGGCAAGGTGTACTGGAACGTGCTGAACAAGGAGCGCCAGGGCGCTTACCTCGGCCAGACCGTGCAGATCATCCCCCACATCACCAACGAGATCAAGAGCTACATCTACAATCTGGCTTCTTCCACCGAGGCCGATGTGGTCATTACCGAGATCGGCGGTACCACCGGCGATATCGAGAGCCAGCCGTTCCTGGAGGCCATCCGCCAGGTAGGCCTGGAGCAGGGCCGGGACAACTGCTGCTACATCCATGTGGTGCTGGTGCCCTATATCTCCGGCTCCGATGAGTACAAATCCAAGCCGGCCCAGCACTCCGTCAAGGAGCTGCAGGGCATGGGCGTCAACCCGGACATCATCATCCTGCGGGCCGATGGCAACGTGGGCGGCGAGATCCGCCGCAAGATCAGCACGTTCTGCAACGTCAAGCCTGAGTGCGTCATCGAGAACCTGACGATGCCCAGCCTGTACCAGTGCCCGCTGATGCTCCACACCAACGGCCTGGACGACGTGGTGGTGGACAAGCTCAAGCTGGATGTTCCCCCTGCCGACCTGACCGAGTGGAAGCAGGTGGTCTCCCGCATTGCCACCCGCAGCAAGACCTGTACCATCGCGCTGGTGGGCAAGTACGTCAAACTGCACGACGCTTACCTCTCCGTGATGGAAAGCCTCTACCACGCCGGCTTTGAGAACGACAGCCAGGTGGAGATCCGCTGGGTGGAGAGTGAGGACCTGACCGACCAGGCCGCCTGCAAGGAAGCCTTTGCCGACGTGGACGGCATCATCGTGCCCGGCGGCTTTGGCGACCGCGGCATCGAGGGCATGATCCAGGCCGCCCAGTATGCCCGGGAGAACAACGTGCCCTACTTTGGCATCTGCCTGGGGATGCAGATCATGGTGATGGAGTTTGCCCGCCATGTGCTGGGCTATGCCGACGCCAATTCCAGCGAGTTCACCCCCGATGGTGCCCACAATGTCATTGCCCTGATGGCCGATCAGAAAGGCAACATCCCCAAGGGCGGCACCATGCGTCTGGGCAAGTACCCCTGCAAGGTCCTGCCCGGCACCAAGATGGCTGAGTGCTACGGCGAGAGCGAGATCTGGGAGCGCCACCGTCACCGCTATGAGTTCAACAACGACTTCCGGGAGGAGATGCAGGCCAAGGGTCTGGTCATTTCCGGCACCAGCCCGGACGGCCGCCTGGTGGAGACCGTGGAGCTGCCCGGCCGTAACTTCCATCTGGGTGCTCAGTTCCACCCCGAGTTCAAGAGCCGTCCCAACCGCGCGCATCCCCTGTTCAAGGCATTCATTGCCGCAGCCCTCAAGTACCGCTCTGCGGAGCAGCGCAGCATGATGCACATGTAAAACCTCTCAGTCGCCTGCGGCGACAGCTCCCCTATCAGGGGAGCCCTTGGCAGACCGGGAAACTTTCCACAGAATAGACAAAGCCCGCTGTGAAATTTCACACAGCGGGCTTTGTTTTATGGAAGATTCAAATTACTTCTTCTTTGCGGAAGCCTTTTTGGCGGAAGCAGCCTTGCGGGCAGCGCGGCTGGTCTTCTTGGCCGCGGGCTTCTTTGCGGGAGCCTTGGCCGCGGGAGCAGCAGGCTTTTCCTCTGCCTTGGGAGCCTCCGCGGCGGGCTCTGCCTTCCCCTCAGCCTCAGCGGGCTTCTCCTCGGTCTTGGCCACTTCCTTGACCTCGGGCTTCTCCTCCACAGCGGGAGCGGCCACGAGCTCAGCAGCCTTTTCCTCTCCCACAGGAGCAGTCTCGGTCTTCACCGGCTCGGCAGCGGGAGCAGCCTCCACGGCGGGCTCTGCTTTCTTCACGGCGCGCTTTGCACGGTCCTTGACCTCTTCAATGGTCCACAGCTGATCCTCGCCCGCGGTCTCCTGCCAGATCTGCAGGACAGCGCCATCGGCAGTGCCCATGCCCACGGTATCAATGCACTTGCCGCCGGCCCAGGAGGAGCGGAGACGGACGGTGCCCTGCGGGGTGTGCTCCATGGTCCACATCTGGGAGGTGCCGCCCACATCTTCCCACAGGTGCAGCCAGGTGCCGTTGGCGGTGCCGGTCATCATCAGGTCCATGAGCTTTCCATTGGCACGGTTGCGGATACGGTAAACGCCGTCCCCCACCCGGATGAATGCCCACTCCTGCTCGGGCTTGTGGTCATACTTGCCCAGGCGGATGTCACCGCCGTCCTTTGCGTTCTCCACAGCCTGGATCACGCTGCCAGTCTTGGCAGCAATGGTATAAAAACGATCCGCCTCAATGACGGTCTGTGCAACAGATTTCATTGTAATTCCCTCCGTAAGGTATTCATTTTGTCCAAATTCCTTGGCTCTTCTTTGTTAAATTATACCACCAGCCGTGATTTTTCACAAGCAATTCGCCATTTGTTTAGCAGTTTTAACAAAATGTGTCCGTTTTTTGCGAATTTTGACATCCCAATAGAGAACTTTCCGCCCGTTTCTCATCAAAATTTTCTCTCACCCACCATTCCAATCCGCTATGGTTCTCACCCTCGACAATTTTTCTTTTCCGCGCTATACTAGGAATCGATCCGATCTCTGCCGCTCTTTGGCATTGCAAGGGCGGCTTTTCCATGCCGGAATGGCAGTTTGCACCGAAAGGAGTTTTGCCCATGCCCGCCAACGAGCTCAGCCAGCAGCAGTACCATAAAATGACCGAGACGCCCATCCCGGGACTGATCCTGAGCCTTGCCGCCCCCACCATCCTGAGTATGCTCATCACCAGCATCTACAACCTGGCCGATACGTTTTTTGTCGGCCAGCTTTCCACCAGCGCTTCGGGCGCGGTGGGCATCGTTTCCAGCCTGATGGCCATTATCCAGGCGCTGGGCTTCATGTTCGGCCACGGGGCCGGCGGCATCATCAGCCGCAGCCTGGGCAACCAGGATACCCACGCGGCCACCAAATTTGCCTCCACCAGCTTTTTCACGGCCATGGCGGTGGGTGCCGTGCTGGCCGTGGGCGGCCTTGCCACCCTGCCCCGCTTTATGATGCTGCTGGGCAGCACGGACACCATCCTGCCCCACGCCAGTGCCTACGCCCGGCCCATCCTGTTTGCGGCCCCGCTGATGATGTCCAGCCTTGTGATGAACAACATCCTGCGGTATGAGGGCAAGGCCAGCTTTGCCATGATCGGCCTTGTGACGGGCGGCGTGCTCAACATCGTGCTGGACCCGCTCTTCATCTTTGTGTTCAAGATGGGCACCGGCGGCGCGGGCCTCGCCACGGCACTGAGCCAGTGCATCAGCTTCTTCATCCTGCTCTCCATGTTCCTGCGGGGCAAAACGGTCAGCCAGTTCCGCATCACGGAGATCACCCGCGCGCCTCGCGACTACCTGCTCATCTTTACCAACGGTGCCCCCAGCTTTGGCCGTCAGGGCCTGAACAGCATTGGCGGTATGCTGCTGAACATTGCCGCCCGCGCGTACGGCGACGCCGCCGTGGCGGGCATGAGCATCATCTCCCGCATCTTCCTGTTCATCCTGTCCGTCGCCATCGGCGTGGGCCAGGGCCTGCAGCCCGTGGCCGCGTTCAACTATGGTGCCAAAAAGTACCGCCGGGTACGGCAGGCCGCTATTTTCACGATCTTTGCGGCGTTCTGCTTTGTCTGCGTGCTCAATGTGGTCTGCTGGTGTAACAGCGAGACCCTGATCCACCTCTTCCGCGATGACCCGGAGGTGCTGGCCGTGGCCCTGCCCGCGTTCCGTTACCAGTGTCTGGCCATGTTTTTACAGCCCGTCATCGTGGTGACCAACATGATGTTCCAGAGCATCGGCAAATCCGGCCGGGCCACGTTCCTGGCCTGCTGCCGGCAGGGTGTCTGTTTCATCCCGCTCATCCTCACCCTGCCCCACCTGCTGGGCCTGCCGGGCATTGAGATGTGCCAGCCCATTGCCGACATGCTCACCTTTTTCATCTCGGTGCCGTTCCTGCTGCCGTTCCTCCACAAGCTGAACCGGATGGAAGAAGCCTGAGCTCCCGTTGTCATCAAACTGTAACCAGACCCGGCCGTTCCAATGCAATTGAACGGCCGGGTCTTTCGTATTATAATCAAATGGGAAAGTCAAATTTTAGGAGGAATCGCCCATGAAGACCACGCTGTTTCGCTTTGGCCGCACCGCCGCCTGCCTGACGCTGGCGGTTGCCCTGCTCACCGGCTGTTCCCTGCTGCCGGCGGCATCCCCCCGGAAAGACCCGATTCCCGTAGAACAGCCCAGCGACGCTTCCGCCGCTCTCGACGACGGCAAGCTGCGGATCCTGTATGATTCCAACGGCTCCACCGTCCTCTGCGGCAGCAAAGTCCTCCATGAGGGCCGGGGCGATGAGACCGTCGCACTGGTGTACGACCCTGCGGAGAGCGATATCCCCTATTACTGGGTGGCCTGGTCCGACAACAGCTCCCCCTCCGGCCGCCGCAGCGCCCTCTACGATAAGACCGGAGCCGAAGTGCTCACCTTTGAACAGGATCACAGCGTCACCCTCTCCGGGAATTATCTGGTGCTCAACCAGACCGACGCACTGGAATTTTCCTGCGATCATGCTGTCCAGCCCGGGGACTGCCGGGTCATCGACCTGACCACCCGGCAGGAGATCCCGTCTCCGGACACCGCCTACCAGTGCGTCGTCTCCAACGATCTGTTCGCCTTTACCTGCTATGAACGGCCCGAGACGCTGGCCGACGGTGAGTACGACGAGGACATGTACCAGCATGTGCGGATGGTGCTGCAGGACCGGGAGGGCAATCCCCTGCGGGAGGAAGACCGCTGCACGGCCACCAGCCTTTCCACCCAGAACAATACCAGCGGCATCCCCAGCGACTGGATCTTACTGGATTTCTACACGGATGGTTACCTCTCCCAGTCCTCCACCCTTTCCAACACGGTAACGGGGGAAGAGCTGGACGGCTTTGACCAGGTGTGCGGCAACGGCACCGCCAGCTTCCGGACGGAAGACGGCCAGTACCAGCTCATCGACCTGGCCAGCACCGAACAGAGCGAAGTCCTTGCCACCTTTGACCGCTCCGTCCTCTACGATGCTCCCGGGGCAGTGGTCTGCTGGAATGCTGGCAACGACTACCGCTACCAGTTCCACGACCTGACCACCGGGGAGATGAAACCCGTTTATAACGTGGACGCTGACGACAAGACCCTGGCCGTCTACGCCACCGATGGGACGCTCCGGGTCTACGACCGCACCACCGGCGCCATCCTCACCGATGTGAACGTAGACTCGGTCGAGAATCAGGATTCGGCCCAGGTGTGGGCTGTGGGGGAGGGCTACGCGCTGGTGATGCTCTATCCGGCAGGAGACCATAGCAAGCCCACCATCCGGCTCTATGACGCACAGGGCCTTGTACGGCAGCTTACTATTTCCGCCTCCACGCCGGATGGCTATTACTATTTTGCGCCCCTCACCACCACAGACGGCCACGCCTATTTCCGCTACGGCTATGCAGGCCCCAACGGCAAAACCCTCTATGACGTACTGGACGAGAACGGGAACGCCGTCCTCAAAGGGCTGGCCCTCTGCTACAGCTATTATGGCGGCAACGGCCTCAATGACCTGCCCGCAGGCGCTTTCATGGCCCGAAAGGGCTTCTATTACGGCTGGATGACCCCAGACGGCCAGTGGCTCTACTGCCGCAGCATCTTTGCTTCCAGCACGGACGAACACGGCTATGGCGATCTGATCTGAACACAGGAGGTTTTGACCATGAAACAAACTGCTCTTTCCCGCCGCGCTTTTCTGCTGGGGCTGGGCGCGGTTTCCTCAGCCGCCCTGCTCTCGGCCTGCAACACGAATGCCCCCGTCAACTCCGGGCCCACTCCCTCTCAGCCCGAGAGGGAACCCGCTGCCAGCCCGGATGCTTCCAGTGAAGGGACCCGTGAGCCCATCCTGACAGCCGACGAGTTCCCCATGACCGACGGCAGCACGGCCTGCATCCCCCTCATTGCGCAGATCATGGCGGACACCACGGGCATGGATCTGGAAACGGCCCAGAGCTGCGTGAGCACCAACACCACGGCCTGGGCCTGGCGGAACCTGAGCCTTTACGGCGGCAATGAGGGCGATTCCACCAAGCTCATCATCGCCTACGAGGCCCCGGAATCCGTCAAGGAGGAAATGGCCGCGGAGGGCGGCCCGCTGGACCAGAAAGCCATTGGCCGGGACGCGCTGGTGTTCATCGTCAACGAAGAAAATCCCGTCCAGAGCCTCTCCCAGCAGCAGCTCCGGGACATCTATGCCGGGAAGATCACCAACTGGAAAGACGTCGGCGGCGCGGACCTGCCCATCGTGGCATTCCAGCGGCGGGAAGATTCCGGCAGCCAGACCCTGTTCCAGAAGCTGCTCATCCAGGGCGGGGAGCTGATGGACGCCCCCACCGAGCTGGCCCCCACGGAGATGGGCGGGCTGGTGGACAGCATTGCCGAATACAACAACACCGCCAACGCCATTGGCTTCTCGGTATATTATTACATCGACCAGATGTACTCCAAACCCGGCCTGCGGCTGCTGGCTGTGGACGGCGTGACCCCCTCCAACGAGACCATCGCCGACCAGAGCTACCCGCTCTGCAATGAGTTCTATGCCGCGGTCCGGCAGGATTCCGGTGCGGACACGCCGGAACGCAAAGTCTACGACTGGCTCTCCACCGACGCGGGCCGTGCCTGCATCGAGAAATCAGGCTATGTGGCCGTGCAGGATTGAAATTTTCCCTCCACTCCCTTTCAAGCTCCCCCGCGGGGGGAGCTTTTTGTGTTCCATAGCACATTTTCATCGCTGGAATTTTCCTCAACGAATTGACGCAGTTCACATTCTTTGCTAAAATATAGAAAATAAAGTTGACATTTTTCCCCGATTTTGTCCACTGCACTTGAATCCAAATCCGAAAGAGAGGTCCCTGCCATGTCCAACGATTTCCACAACACCACCCATGTCGAAAGCCGAAGCCGCGCGGAGCTGCGCAATTTCATCATCCAGTCCTCCACCCTGCTCGAAATCTCCCTCTCCGGCCTGGTGCTCATCGGCCTGCTCATCAGCATCGTGCCCCTCATCCAGTGGATGCCCGGCCTGTTCATCGACGGCAACGATGTAGAGATCCGCACCTTTCTGGAGCGGGCACTCGACATCGTCATCGGCATCGAGTTCATCAAGATGCTGGCCAAGCACAGCCCCGGCTCCAGCCTGGAGGTGCTGCTGTACGCCATCGCCCGCCATATGGTCATCGGCCACGAATCCGCCTTTGAAAACCTGCTGAGCGTGGCTGCCATCGCCCTGATCTTCGTCGTGCGCAAGTTCTTCTTTGTTCCGGCCTTTGGTGCCCACCTGCCCGACGGCCACCCGGCCCCCGACCTTTCCCCCAACCAGAGCGGCATCCCGGCTTCAGAGTTCAAAGAGCGGCTGCGCAAGCGCCTCCACGCCGAGGATGTTGTCCCCGAGACCGAAGAGGACGATTTTGTCGATGCCGCTGAAGAGGACGAGTTCCTGCCGGAATCCACCTGAACCCTGAATCAAGACCCAAAAACACCCCCGCAGGCATTGCAAACGCTGCCTGCGGGGGTGTTTCATTTTCTACTGAGATTTATTTCTGATGCTTTTTGCCAAAGCGGTATTCTTTGCCTTCCCGGATGCGCTTGATGTTGGAGCGGTGCATGTAGATGACCAGAATACTCATGATGAGGGCACCCACAAAGCAGACCGCCATATCCCCCGCGGCCAGGCCCCGGTAGTAGCTGTAAATGAGGGTCAGCACCGGGTAGAGCACTGCCATGGTGATGCTGCCCAGCGAGACCATCCCCGTGGGGAGCAGGCAGGCCAGGAAAATCAGGAACAGGAACGGGATGAGGATGGGTTGGATGGCCAGAATGGCACCACCTGCCACCAGCACGCCCTTGCCGCCCTTGAAGCCGAAATACAGCGGCTTCAGATGGCCAATGGTAGCCAGGATGGCCGCCAGGTAAACGCCCAGGTAGGGCGAGACCGCCCCGCCTGCCGGGAGATACCCGAACAGCCAGCGGCCGATGCAGACGGCCAGCGCGCCCTTGAGCACATCGCCAAAGGCGGTGAGGGCCGCTGCCTTTTTGCCAAAGGTGCGCAACATGTTGGTCATGCCGGCGGCACCGCTGCCGTAGTTGCGGACATCGTCACGATAGAGGTATTTGCTGACCAGAATGCCCGTGTCAATGCTGCCCAGCAGGTAGGCCTCGGCGGCCGTTGCCAGAACGATCAGAAGCGTCATCATCAGACAGTCCCTCCCTGTTTATACATCCTTGGCGCGGACTTCGCCCGCACCGCGTTCCCGGATCACCAGCCGGATGGGCGTGTGGTCCAGACCAAAACTTTCGCGGA
>ERZ1106951.1637-NODE-1637-length-19325-cov-15.648417_pt1 | contig 19325 bp, 18 predicted proteins | sample MGYA00403676_ERZ1106951 | MGnify/ENA primary metagenome ERZ1106951 (study PRJEB35170, sample SAMEA104062398) | human gut metagenome | biome: human gut; feature: human-associated habitat; material: faeces | place: Denmark | collected 2012-04-23 ...
CGCCATTTTATGAGCAAAAATGAGCTGCGAAGCAGCGGAGAGCGTCGAAGACGCGGTTTTGTGAATGGCGCGGGTGAACTGTAACCTCGTGGAATCTTCCCGCGGTAAACTACTGTTTCACCGCATGTTCTTCGGCATCCACCCGTGGCTCCAGCAGCGGCACAGGTCCCAGCTGTCCAGGCTTGTTGTGTACATCGGTTTCTGTCTGTCGCGGTAGAGCTGGTAATTCCAGTAAAACGAGCCTGCTGCGTTGCAGTCGTCCCAGGTTTTTAACTGCATCCGCGCAACCCTCCGGTAGACCTTTTTACGCCATGCTTCGTCTTTTTCATAGGAAGATTTCCCATAGCGATCCGCCACGCGATTGCACAGGCACCATTCCCCCACCAGCACCGGCGTATAGCGTCCCGCCCGCCGGATCTGGCGTTCGTAAAAGCGTAAAAGAAGCTGATACGGCAGCAGATTATGGAAATGCAGAAAGCTGTCCAGCACCCACAGATAAACGTGGACATCCAACAGGACATTTTTCATACCATTTTTTACAAAAAAATCTTTCCAGCGGCTCAGCCGGAACCCGTCATGGAACACGATCAGCTTTTCCGGAGCCATGACAGCCCGAAGCGTTTCATAGGCTTCTTTATAGAAGGTTTTCAGGAAACGCATGGGCACATGGCTGCTGCCGATTGCTTCTCCCTGATCGAGCGCCTGCTTCCGGCTCGGCGCAAACAGATAGACCCGAAAGCTGATGGGCTCGTTAAGCACTTCGATGCCAAGCAACCCTTTCCGATGCCCGTAACGCTTCCCCAGCCGTTCTAACACATATAATACATAAGCGACCTCTTTCGGATTCCGGTGCCACTTGCAGACGCCGGTGATGCCGCCGTTGTCATAGCTGTTCTGCCCGCCCGGCACGGTATGCAGATCGATCAGCACCTTTAACCCATACTTTTCCGCATAGTCCATCGCCTGATCGACATATTCGATGCAGCCGGAATATGGTTTTCTGTCCCCGAACACGAAATATGGAACCGGCAGGCGCACCGCGTTAATGCCATGCGCAGCGATTTTTGCAAAATCCGCTTCTTCGATATAGGTATCCCTGTGTTTTTTCATCAGCGGACGCAGCTTTTTTGCCGGAACCTTGCGGTTTAGCCAGACCTCGTCCTCCGCGCAGTTTTCCTCGAACAAAAACGGCTGCATCCATTTTTCCAGAACAAGCCAGTTGCCAAGATTTACGCCAACGATTTTTTTCCGTTCCTCTGACATAGCTCTGCCTCCTGCGTCAGTTCTGACAGAAAATCTGCTCCTCCGTAACCGGCTTGTAGCAGCTCAGTGTCTTGCTGTCCAGATCGGTTCTATGCATGTCTACTGCGCTGATCTGGTGGTTGTCATAGGTTGTATAATAGTAAATCCCTTTGGAAGCGTTGCAGCAGGACGTGTAAATCGTGATCTCATACTTTCCCTCCGCCACCTCGCAGCAGCCTCTCTGCTGATCAACCGAGCCCAGAATGTGGAAAAACTGGCTGACGCTTTCTTTTTCAGAATTTCCCGAAACGGAATTGCATTTCACAAACGCCACGCGCGCAAATCTCGACTCCGAAGAGAGATCTCCCGGAAGCCCCATCGCACCCATACCCCTGCTGTAGCTTGTAAACGGAATCTGACCGGAAAATCTGTGCTCCGGCTGCTTCGGAGATAATCCTGCATAGTTATTTAACTGGAACATCTGCATCGGAAAGGGCGGATTATTCGTCAAAACTCCTGCCGGATTGTCATAGACCTGCAGCCCGTCCTTCGTGCATTCCAGCGTTATCGCTCCACTTGCATCCGCAATGATCCAGTGCAGCTGTGCAGCAGGAAAATCTCCAAAGGGTGTTCCGACCAGGTTCATCTTTGCAAGCAGTTTTCTGACCTCCTGCAGATTGGCACACTGTCCGAGCACCCATGGAATCAACTCGTACTGCGCCACATTTTCTCGTCCTTCTTCCACTTTCTGATACACTGCGTTGCCGACAAAATTCAATCCCGCCATGCCGACGCCCTTTTCATTGACCGCATCATAGTACAGCGGATATCCATCCGCCACATGTGCCATACCGATCATCCCATAATGCGCATCGCATTTTCCCATATGGCAAAAATCCAACGGAAATTTACGCGGTGTTACCACAATCTTGTCTCCATAAGAAAACTCATAATCCAGCGTCCTGCCGAAATAAAAGTCTTTTGTCTGATACGTTGCTGCTGTACACATAATTTTCTCATCCTTTCTTTGTCACAAATCCGTCCCCATCGATCGTTACGCCCAGAGAAATCTTTCTCATATAGGAAAGCACGCGCTCCTTTTCCGTCCCGTGCAGCATCGTTACGCTGCAGTCCTGCTGTCTGCCCGGAATAAACTGCAGGCTCTTGAAGCCATTTGCATCCAGCGTCAGCTTTACCAGACAGGTATCCTGTGCTTTGGAGTTAAACAGAAAGTTTCCAAGGCTGTACATCACCGGTGTATCCTCACAGTAACCGAACTGCTGCAGCACATGCGGATGATCTCCGATGATCAGATCCGCACCTGCATTCGAAATTTTGACCGCCTGATCCTTCTGTGCCCAATCCAGCTGATCCGTAGCTTCCGTTCCCCAATGAATATAAACGATCACATAATCGCTGACCTGTTTGGCGTTTGCAACTACCTCTAACAGTTTGTCCACATTCCAACAGCGAAATACACCCGGACTGTTCTGCGTCGCTTCCTTTGTATCCGGATTCTCTGTCCGCTCGATCTGCGTTGCGGCAACAAATGCGATCTTCTGGTCATTTACAATAAAATAAACCGGCTTGATCGCTTCTTCCAGATTACGCCCCGCGCCGACATAGGGCATTCCGATTCCATTTAAGGTATCCAGCGTATCCAGAAACGCTATCTTGCCGTAGTCATACGCGTGATTGTTCGCCAGAGAAACGATGTCAGCCCCCATGTCAAGCAGATAGGATGCATATTCCGGCTTGGCACGGAACGTGAATTTCTTGTTTTCTGTCGGAGTTCCGCGGTCGCTGTAGGGAAATTCGTTATTTACCATAAAAATGTCCGCACTGCGCATCACATCCAGCATTTCCTGCGAAATGCTGCCCTCAATGCCCCTGCCGCGCTGGTTCATTTTTACCTTGACCGCATAATGGTCGTCGAACAGAATATCCCCCGCGAACACAATCGTCGTTTCATTCGGGCTTGCCGCCGTTTTTGCATAAATATTCTGCTGCCGACACAACGCCTCATCTGCAAGCAACGCGTCGTATTTTCCTACGGGCTTTGCCGACTGTGCACTCGCCAAAACGCTTTCCGCCGCCTGAACATCTTCCACAAGGTTCGCCAGCTGGCTTTCCAGCTTCACCGCTACAAGCTGTGGGCTTCCAACAGCCCAGATCATGCTGCAGCCCAAAACTACGCTTCCGAGCGCAATCGTCAAAATCAGCGTAATCAGAAAAATATGGCTTCCATGTCTTTTTCTTCGTCTTTTCTCGATCATAGCTCCTCACTTTTCCTGTAAACATTTTACTGCAGCAACTGCCAGATCATGATTCCAATCCAGAATGCGCCATACAGTAAGATTCCGGGATTTCCAATCATGACCGCCGCTTTCTTTTTGCCTAAGGAAGCAACTTTCTCTTCCGGTGCGCAGCATACAAACTTTTTGCGGTTCAGCCACGTCAGAATCAGTCCGGCTCCTGCCATCATCAGAATCAGTGACGCATAAGAGCCGAAAATGAACATTCCGACAATTCCGTTCCCCAGATCCGCCAGAACCTCCAGATTCTTTGTATTTAAAAATTTCGTCAGTGTTTCCATCGTATCCATATAGCCTCACCCGAAGCATCCATGTGCCGAGGGAAGAGCCGATAAAATTGACCGCCATATGGAGTCCGATGGTATATCGCAGTTTTCCGGTTTTTACATAAATAAATCCCAAAAACAGACCGAGCAGGAACGCATAGGAAAACTGATTCAAATTTCCATGGAACAGTCCAAAAAACAGTCCGGAGGCAAGCACCGCCGCAAACTCTCCATATTTTACAATCCGCTCCGTCAAAAGCTTTCGAAACAGCAGTTCTTCTGCCGTCGGCGCGATCAAAACTGCAATAATAAACGTCACCCACGGATTCAGCTGCATCACCGTCGATACCAATGGATTATCAACGCCGGTTCCTTTTACCATTCCGATCCCAAAGGTCAGTGCCGTCCCGATCAGGTTTCCAGCGTACATCAGACCGTAGCACATGAGAAATGCTATGATCCACTGTCCTGCGGTCATTTTCCTTCCTTCAATCTTCTGGGCCGGAATCCTGCTGATCAGCCAGCCCATAAACGGCATGGAAATTCCATACATCGTCAGCATCAGTACGATAAACGAACCGTTTGCATCCGCCATTACGGCCGGCACGAACTTTTTACCGACCATCGCCGCCAGAAACTGTACGGCGTATATTACAATCGATCCTGCCAGATAAGCAAAACCAATTTTCGAAAAGTGTCTTCTGATTTCTTTTTCCATAATTCTCCTTCCGGTCATCTCCCGGACTTTTTCCTACAGTTATTCCCTTGTATCTAACATTGTGACCTGTTTTAGGCGGTTTGTCAACCACAGTGGGCGGAAGCCAAAACCAGGCGGCATGCTCCTGATTCGGACAGCATACCGCCTGGTTTTCTTCTATATTTTAAAAATGTTTCTGGGTTTTTTCCTCCCGCTGGAACAAGATTTCTACAGCTTTCGCACGTTGTACTTTTAGAATTTTACACACACTTTCTCACAAATTTTTTCCAGGGCTTGATCCCCATCAGGCACAGAAGCGTACCGCACAGTGCGGCGATTGTCCAGAACAGGATAACTAAGTTCCAACCACTTTTATCCGCAATCCACGCAATCCCATAGCTGGAAATTGCGCTGCCCACATAGGTGCAGGAGTTTACCAGTCCGGAGATAAAACCGACACGGTTGAACTTTTTGAAGAACGGCGGAATCATACTGACCAGAATCATGTTGACGCCGTGCATGCAGCCCGTAATCAGCGCAGACAGAAAAACGGACACGCCTGCATTGCCGTTTGGCATCAGCCATAATAGAAACGCTGCCACAAATCCGGGAGCAAAGATTGCCATCCCACAGCGCAATTCGTTGTGGATCAGCTTTCGATTGATCAGGGATGCGATCTGTGAACACATAATACCAAACAGAGGCAAAGCAATACCGGTCAGGATCGAAATAGAGCTTGCCAAATGAAAGGTTTCGGAAATATAGCTTGGCATCCAGGTCGTAATACCGTCACGCAAAATGCCCTGCATCATAATTGCAAGCATGATAATTGCAAGCATCGGCGCGGTTTGTTCCGGTAAGGGAATTGTTTTTTGCAAAGCAGATGTATTTTCTTCCAGGCTTGTGCCATTTTTCGTGCCCGCATTGCCACGGGAGGCACCTGCAGCTGCCTTCGTAAAGCTCCCTGCAGAACCCTTCTGCATTCTTTTTTCCGCAGAACCGATGGCTTTTATCCACGCAAATGCAAATAGGACCGCACAGCCTGCACAGAGGAAAAACAGGCTTCTCCAGCCTTTCCACACAATGCAGACAGGTGCAAACAGATAAAGGAAGATCGTGCCGGCAGAAGATCCCCAGCCGACCCAGACGCAGCTTTTCTTATAGGTATCCTGGTCAAGATAATCCGACAAAAGCCGGACCATCGGAGGCCACATCAGTGCCTGGGCAAAACCGTTGATACACCAGAAAACAAGCATCGCGGCCGGTCTTGAAAACAGTGGAACACAGACATTCATACCTGCAGAGACCATCAGCCCGATAAACATCAGATAGCGCGGCTTGATCCGGTCTCCGAGCCATCCGCTGATCAATTGTCCGATACCATAGGTCACGAAGCTTCCGGTTACCGCCATAGATGCTGACATTTTCGTGATTCCTTCTGAATTGACAATTTCCAGAAGCACTGTGCCGTAGTTGATCCGTGTAATGTAGCTGACAAAATATGCAGCAACACAAAATCCGATTAATATTCTTTCCGCCTGATGATCCTGTTGTTTCACTGCTTCTGTTCTCCTCTGATCATTTCTATTCCGTTTTCCTGATAGAGCTCCAGGATTTCTTTCCGCAGGCCGCTGTCCGTGACAAATGTTACGGCTTCGTTGACATCCGCAAGCTTTAGCAGCGCGCTCTTTTCAAACTTGTCACTGTCCGCCAGAAAAACACTCCGATCCGCATGCTTCATCATCGCCCGCTGTAAATGGTACAGTTCCTGATCATAGTCCATTATGCCGTTCTGCAGAGAAATAGCGGATGGAAACAAAAATGCTGTCTTTGCATGAAACTGTTCCAGCATTTGCAATGCCCACTGCCCGCAGAATGCATTTTCATCCCGAAGGTATGCCCCTGCACACAGATAGAGGGTAAATCCTTCTTTTTTCTTCAGTATCTCAAACACATGCAAGGAATAGGTAATCACTGTCAGCCGTTCAAACTCTTCTGCAAGCATTTTTGCAAACGCTATCGCAGTGCTTCCGGAATCCACCATCAGCACATCTCCTTCCCGGATCAGGCCTGCCGCATACCCGGAAAGCTCTTCCTTCTTCTGCGGATTTTCTTCTGTCCTTTCTTCCAGCCGGTGATATTGCTTTGCCACAGCTATGCCGACTGCACCGCCGTGTACCCGATGCAGACAATCCTGCCGTTCCAATTCCAGAAGATCTCTGCGGATCGTCTCAACTGACACACCAAACTGCTTTGTGAGTTCGTGAATCCGAACTGCTCCGTCCCTCCTGATCTGGCTTACGATCTGTTCCTGCCGTTCGATTGCAAGCATCCCTTTTCCTCCTGAAATCCCACATGTTTCATTTCTTTTACAAGATCTTTACACATAATAACATATAAATCCACATAATACAACATTATTCCTTGTTTTTCCACATCCCCTTTTTTTCTGAAGGCGCAAACATGGACCGAAAAAATCCCAGAAGTCCTTTGCCGTAAAACAGCAATTTCATATGAAAAAAACAGCAAAAGCAGGCTAGCTGTTTTTACTGTTTTCAGGTATGATGAAGAAAAAAAGAACACGATTCTTTTTTCATAAAAAGTAGAAAAGGAGTAATCACATGATCAGAGTAACTGTATGGAATGAGTTCCGCCATGAAAAAGCCTCCAAAGAGGTTGCAGCCATTTATCCGAACGGCCTGCATGCAACAATTGCCGAGTTCCTGGGCAAAAATGATGACATCGAATGCCGCCTGGCATGTCTGGATGATCCTGAGCACGGTCTGACCGACGACGTTCTGGACAACACTGACGTCCTGATCTGGTGGGGCCATATGGCTCACGATCAGGTATCCGACGCGGTTGTAGATAAGGTACAGGATCACGTCCTGCGCGGCATGGGTCTGATTGTCCTGCATTCCGGACATAATTCCAAGATCTTCAAGAGACTGATGGGAACCAGCTGCAGCCTGAAATGGCGTGACGGTGCCAGAGAACGTCTCTGGTGCGCAAATCCCGGTCATCCCATTGCACAGGGTCTTCCGGAGCACTTTGAACTGGACGTTGAAGAGATGTACGGCGAATTCTTTGATATTCCCGAACCTCTTGAAACCGTATTCATCGGCTGGTTCAACGGCGGCGAAGTATTTAGAAGCGGCGTAACCTTCCGGCGGGGTCTTGGCAACGTATTTTACTTCCAGCCCGGACACGAAGCCAACCCGACCTTCCATAACGAAAACATTCAGAAGGTCATCACCAACGCAGTTCGCTGGGCAGCACCTGTTACCAAAAGGCCCGAAATCTTCTGCCCTTGCGTAGAGCCGCTGGAGAATGTGTGAGTGATCTGATGGCTGATAAATTTCATAGGACGCATTTTCCTATGAAACAATAGAATGCACGCTCTGCGAGCATTCTATTGTCATGAATTAAAAAGTCCCATGTCTGAAACCGAAAAGGAACAGACATGGGACTTTTCTATTTTCATGCAGGTACCTGCAAAAGCGCTGACTGCAGCAACAACTACACCACCCGGCACACTGCACACATAAAAAAAGACAGGTCTGCGAGCCAAAGCTCTGCAGAACCTGTCTTTTATACGTAAGCTCACGTCACACGCAATACTCACATTTATTCCCTTTGGATTAGCAGTATTTAGCGGTAGAAACCTTCACACCAGGGCCCATGGTGGTAGCCAGGGTGATGCTCTTTAAATACTGACCCTTCAGTGCGCTCGGTTTTGCTTTCATGATAGCATCCATCAGCGCTTTGTAGTTCTCAGCCAGAGCTTCTTCAGAGAAGGAAGCCTTACCAACCGGAACGTGGATGATGTTGGACTTGTCCAGTCTGTATTCGATCTTACCTGCTTTGATATCGTTGATCGCTTTGGTTACATCCATGGTAACTGTGCCGGCCTTCGGGTTAGGCATCAGACCTTTCGGTCCAAGGACTTTACCCAGACGACCTACAACGCCCATCATGTCAGGAGTTGCAACTACAACATCGAAATCCAGCCAGCCTTCGTTCTGGATCTTGGGGATCAGCTCATCGCCGCCAACAAAGTCAGCGCCTGCTGCCTGAGCCTCATCGAGCTTAGCGCCCTTAGCGAATACCAGAACCTTAACGGTTTTACCAGTTCCGTTGGGCAGTACAACTGCACCACGGATCTGCTGCTCAGCGTGACGGCCGTCGCAGCCTGTTCTGATATGCACTTCTACAGTCTCATCGAATTTAGCTGTTGCGGTTTTCTTTACAAGGCCAATCGCTTCTGCAGGATCGTACTGTGTTGCGCGATCCACCAGTTTAGCGGCTTCGCCGTATTTCTTTCCATGTTTCATGTTCATTACCTCCATTGGTTGTTAACGTAATGCTTTCTACTCTGCATTACTCCCAGTTCTATTTACTCAGTCCTCTACAACAATACCCATGCTTCTTGCTGTGCCGGCGATCATGCTCATAGCAGATTCGATGCTTGCAGCATTCAGATCAGGCATCTTCAGCTCTGCGATTTCACGAACCTTGTCCTTGGAAATCGTAGCAACCTTTGTCTTGTTCGGAACTGCAGAAGCAGACTTCAGATTGCATGCCTTCTTCAGCAATACAGCAGCGGGCGGAGTCTTGGTAATGAAGCTGAAGCTTCTGTCCGCATAAACGGTAATTACAACAGGGATGATAACATCGCCCTTGTCAGCTGTTCTTGCATTGAACTGCTTTGTAAACTCTACAATGTTTACACCATGCTGACCCAGTGCAGGACCTACCGGGGGAGCCGGTGTTGCCTTGCCAGCAGGGATCTGTAACTTAATGTAACCGGTAACTTTCTTTGCCATGTCAGGCACCTCCTAAATATATTGTGGTATGGCGCAGCGTTTTCTCCTGCTCCAGCGGCAGGACACTGCTTCCACTGCTCAACGGATCGCTCCACTGAACGTCTCTGTGACCGCGTCCTAAAACGCTTAATCTAATTTCCGAACCTCCGAGAAGCTGATCTCTACAGGGGTATCCCTGCCGAACAGTTCTACGTTAATGGTTACGGTCTGCTTGTTATAGTCGATCTTGTAAACAGCGCCGACAGTATCTTTCCATGCGCCGGCAACGACTACGATAGTATCTCCTTCTGTAAAATCGATGGAGACATTGTCCGATTTGATGCCCAGCGGCTTCATCTCGGCTTCAGACAGCGGAACAGGCTTGCTCCCCGGTCCAACGAATCCGGTCACACCTCTGGTGTTGCGGACAACATACCATGTGTCATCATTCATAATCATATTTACAAGAACGTATCCCGGAAACAGCTTCTTTTGAACGGTCTTTTTCGCACCGTTTTTCATCTCCACAACTTCCTGCATGGGGACGCGAACTTCCAGGATCTCATCTTCTAAATGCCGGTTCTCGATGGTTTTTTCCAGGTCAGCTTTGACCTTGTTCTCATATCCGGAATAGGTATGAGCTACATACCATTTTGCTTCTGCCATAAGAATCTCCTCACTTACATTGTCAAGAAATTGACACCGTACTGCGCTGCTACATCGATGAGCGAAATAATAATGCCCATAACAATGGAAACAAATACGACAGCAACGGACTGTTTTAACAGGGTATCCTTATCCGGCCAGATGATCTTCTTGAACTCGGCTTTGACACCGTCAAAGAATTTTACTTTGGGTGCCTTAGGCGTCTTGGACACTTTTTGTTCGTTTGACATACTCTGCAAACTCCTTTCAAAAGCAACGCGCCGCCGACAGCGGTCCCTCAGGACACATCACGGCAATTATTTTGTCTCTTTGTGCGTTGTGTGCTTCTTGCAGAATCTGCAGTATTTCTTGGTTTCCATTCTGTCAGGATGCGCCTTCTTATCCTTGGTTGTGTTATAGTTGCGCTGTTTGCATTCTGTACATGCCAGTGTGATTCTTGTACGCATTTTTCCACCTCCGTGCGTGCTCTTATTCTTCGCGCGCCTTCTTACGTCCTGCTGTAAAAAACTTCCGCCAGATCGCTCTGTCAACGACTTTTTACATCCGTCCGTCGCTCTGCGCGTCTCTCGTGCACTCCCTCAAAATCCCGTCAAACGGCGGTATGAGGTCGTCTGCCTGGGTCACTCCTTCTTGCCCGCGCCTTCTGAAAACTTTCAAAATTTGCGCACAAAAAAAAGACCTCAGATCTATCTTGCCTTTCGACTATACCATAGACTGAGGCCTTTCGTCAATACATTTTTACACAGTTTACTCGTGTCCTGCGACGGGCGAATTTCATGCTTGCATGAAAATTCGTCTGACGCAGGATACGAAGGAAGCGCCTCTCTATGAGCAAAAGAAGCGATGGCGCAGCCAGCGCGGCGAGCATCGAAGATGCGTTTTTGCGAATGGCGCGGTAAACTGTTTCGTAACCTCCTGGAATGCGCCTGCAAGCAAATTTCATGCTTGCATGAAAATTCGCCCATCGCAGGACACGAAGGAAGCGCCTCTCTATGAGCAAAAGAAGCGATGGCGCAGCCAGCGCGGCGAGCATCGAAGATGCGTTTTTGCGAATGGCGCGGTAAACTGTTTCGTAACCTCCTGGAATGCGCCTGCAAGCAAATTTCATGCTTGCATGAAAATTCGCCCATCGCAGGACACGAAGGAAGCGCCTCTCTATGAGCAAAAGAAGCGATGGCGCAGCCAGCGCGGCAAGCATCGAAGATGCGATTCATGACAATAGAATGTTCGCGTAGTGTGCATTCTATTGTTTTGCGAATGGCGCGGTAAACACAGGAAGGACTTATCGTGCCAGCTCCTCTTTTACCATGTCCAGTGCACTCCGGATAACTTTATCCATATCATAATATTTATACTGTCCCAGGCGTCCGCCGAACAGGACATTTGCTTCCTTTTTCGCAAGCTCTGCATACTGTGCATAGAGTGCGCCGTTTTTCTCATCGTTGATCGGATAGTACGGTTCGTCACCCTTTTTCCAGGTCGCGGGATACTCTCTCGTGATGACGGTTCCTTCTCCGGTCTGGAACTCGAAATGCTTGTGCTCGATGATGCGGGTGTAAGGAACCTCGCGTTCCGTGTAGTTGACAACTGCGTTGCCCTGATAGTTATCCTCTTCCGGAAGCTCTTCGGTTTCAAACCGCAGGGAACGGTATTCGAGCGTCCCGAGGCGATAATGATAATACTCGTCGATCATACCGGTATAGAGCAGTCTGTCCCAGCTGTCCTGTTCGTCTGCAGTCCTGGCCGCATTGGCTGTCTGGTATTCCTGAAGGGAAACACCGGTCAGAACCGGAATGTCTTCCAACAGTTTCTCAACAATCTGCGTATAACCACCCTCGGGGATTCCCTGAAAACGGTCATTAAAATAGTTGTTATCATAGGTAAACCGAAGTGGCAGGCGGCGGATAATAAACGCCGGAAGGTCTTTGCAGTCACGTCCCCACTGCTTCTCCGTATAGCCCTTGATGAGCTTTTCATAAACGTCGCGTCCCGCAAGCTGCAGTGCCTGCTCTTCCAGGTTCTGCGGCGTAATCCCGGCAAACTCTCCGGTCTGCTTTGCGATGATTTTCTTCGCCTCTTTCGGCGTCTTAATATTCCACATCCGGCTGAATGTGTTCATATTAAAAGGAAGGTTATAGAGTTCATCCCGATAAACTGCAACCGGAGAATTGACATAGTGGTTGAACCGGGCATACTGGTTTACATAATTCCAAACTTCTTCATCGGAAGTATGAAAAATATGGGCACCATACCGATGTACGTTGATGCCCATAACCTTTTCCGTATAAATATTCCCGGCAATATGATCTCTCTTCTCCACTACCAGAACCTTACGTCCCTGTTTGTGCATCTCATGTGCAAATACAGCGCCGAAGAGCCCAGCTCCTGCAATCAGATAATCATAGTGCATACTTTGTCTCCTGCTTTGTCAGCGATTATTTCGCTTTGTATTTTTTAATCTGCCCAAAGTCTTCCATCAGATCCATGACCTTGTCACGTCCTTCCTGGTTCAGCTTTACATATGCCTGCATGACACGGTTCTCCAGCAGCTGCTCGCTGATGGTGGTGTCTCTTTCCAAAGAGCTGAAGTCCACTGGATTTAAGTTCAGCTTATTGCACATTTTGATTACGGTACCATATGCCATGCCATCGATGCCTCTCTCCAGCGCCGTTACCAATGTGCTGTAAGGAATCTGCATATCCATCGCAAACTGTCTTACACTTCTGTACTGACTTAAAATTTCCTTTTTCAGAATTTGTGCCTTCGTCATTTCTTTCCCTCCATTGTTGTTTCGTAAATCATCTTGTCATGAATTGACTTATGGGCTCACCGTTCTATTGTACACAACGGCATCGCGTGTTGCAACACTCTCTTCTCAAAATTATAAATTCCTTCTTAGAGAAAGAGAGCCCCCCTCTCTTATTCTTCCCTACAACTAATCGATATTTTACTGTAATTTCTTCGCTTTGTCAATTTTCTTTTGTAAATATATCATACAAAACCCAGACCATTTTTCTGTGCAAACTTACTATCCAGGGCAGGTTTAAAGTTTCTTTTATTCGTCTTCCACCAGCCGCATTCCGGCGGTTTCCGTCACTGGAAGCGAAAAGACGATCGACTTTGCCTTGCTTTCCAGCCCCGCCTTTTCCATGATCGCTTTCATAATTGCATTTTTGTCACAGTTCTTGACGACAATCAGGATCATCTCTTTTTCGGTTGCAAGGGAAAAGCCGAGGAACTGCTCCGCTTTCTGCATGCCGGTTCCCTTTGCATGAATGACCGTTCCGCCCGCCGCGTTCGCGCTGCGCGCCGCTTCCATGATATATTCCGTGTAGCCCTGATTCGCCACCACTACCAGAAGTTCATACTTTGTGTCCTTCAATGTGCTTTCCTCTCCTTTTTCAAATCCACGCCCTTCCGTCAGGAACTGCAGTTGCTTCTTTCCGCCGATGCTGCTGACGGGAATCACAAAGGCGATTCCGGTTCCGGGGATATCAATTTTCAGCCGCTTTTCCAGCCCGCTGCGGATTTCCTTCCATTCCCTGCCTGTCACGAACGCAAACTGGATTGCTTTTTCCGCCGCTTCCAGACCGAAGGAATCCAGCACCTCGCTCGTCGCCGTTCCCCTGCCCAGCGTCACCATCGTCACAGTCACGCCGTATTCTTTATAAAACGCCAGAAACCGGCGGTGAAAATTCCGGTCGCTGATCGTAACCATTAAATATAATTCGCTCATTTATCCTCACATTCCGCAGCGTTGCGCTCCTATATCCTCTGCTTCCTTCCTGCCTCTCCGTGCTGCCATCGCTGTAATACGCGCTCCCCGCGTGCATTACAGTTCGATGATTGCATCGTCATCCAGCAGGTCGAAGGCATAGGCAGGCGTAGGAACCGCTGCTGTCTTTTTCTTTTCTGCCAGTTTGGAATACAGCCCCATCACCTGAATCGTGATAAGCGGCGTCATCGCAACCATCGCTACTACGCCAAACGCATCCGTTACGATGTTACCGCCGAGCGCCACGCACGCCCCCTGTGCCAGTGGTAACAGAAATGCCGCCGTCATGGGTCCGGAAGCAACACCGCCGGAGTCAAATGCGATCGCCGTATAGATTTTCGGTACAAAAAAAGAGATCACAAGGGCGATCGTATAGCCCGGAATTAGAATCCAGAGAATTGAAATGCCGGTCAGCACGCGGATCATCGCAATTCCGAGGGAGATCGCCACACCTGCGGAAAGCGCCGTACCCATTGCACGCGCCGGGATCGCACCGTCCGTGATTTCTTCAACCTGTTTGTTCAGGACATAAACGGCAGGCTCCGCTTTTACGATGAAGTAACCCATCACCATCGCAATCGGCACAATTACCCACGGATGGGAAAGCCCCGCCAGCACCTGTCCCAGATAGTTGCCCGCCGGCATAAAGCCGACGTTTACGCCGGTCAAAAACAGTACCAGACCGATATAGGTATAAACCAGACCGATCAGGATTCTCGTCAGGTTTCTGCCCGAAAGCTTCAGGATCAATGCCTGGAACACTGCAAAAAACAGCACGATCGGAAGCAGGGACAGTGCGATTTCTTTCATATATGTGGGAAGCTCCACCGCAAACAGGTTCCACAACTGCTTTGAATCTGCGATTTCCGGGATTACAGGAGGCGTATACGCCGCACTGTCCGGATTGTAAATCATCCCCAACATCATGACTGCCAGAATCGGACCGATCGAACACAGCGCAACCAGACCGAAGCTGTCATCCGCTGCATGGCGGTCGCTTCGCGTTGCAGAAATACCAACGCCCAGCGCCATAATAAACGGCACCGTCATCGGTCCCGTGGTCACACCGCCGGAATCGAACGCTACGCTCAAAAATTCTTTGGGAACAAAAAACGCGAGAATAAAAATCACCGCATAGAAGCAGACAAGAAAAGGGGGCAGCGCGATGCTGAACAGCATACGGAGAAGCGCCACCACAAGAAACACACCGACTCCGCAGGCAACTGCGAGAATCAATGTCAGATTCGGAACAGCCGGAACCTGCTGTGCAAGCACCTGCAGATCCGGTTCAGATATTGTAATAATAAAGCCCAGCAAAAAAGACAGCGCCACAACGACCCACAGCTTTTTGGACTGTGTCATCGCCGTGCCGACCCGTTCTCCCATCGGGGACATTGCAAGCTCCGCGCCAAGCGTGAAAAACACGATTCCGGCGATCAGCAATATCCCTCCGATCAGAAAACACAGCAAAATACTCGGAGAAATCGGCGCAATCGTAAAGGATAGCAGCAGCACCAGCCCGATGATGGGCAGCACTGCCTGCAGCGCCTCCTTCAGCTTTTCTTTCAGTTTTTTTCGGATTCCCAAACAGCCACCTGACCTTCCCTTTATTTCCGGCAATGGAATGCTCACAGAGCGCGCATTCTATTTTATTTCGTTCTGCTCATCTCCATCAGTTTGTTGCGCATAGTTGTTTCGATCTGTGTCAGCTCTGCTTCCGCTTCGCGGCGTTTGTTTCTGCCATCTTCCTGAATCTGCAGCACTTCATCCAGCGTGGAAATCAGAGTTTCGTTCGTCTGCTTTAACGTTTCAATATCTACGATACCGCGTTCAGACTCTTTTGCCGTCTCGACGGTTGCAAGCTTTAAGGTTTCCGCATTCTTTTTCAGCAGGGTATTGGTCATATCCGTCACTTCACGCTGTGCCTTGGCTGCCTGCGCGGAGTGCTCGACGCCAATCGCCAGCACCATCTGGCTCTTCCAGAGCGGAATCGTGTTGACCAGCGTGGACTGGATCTTTTCAGACATTGCAGTATCGTTGCTCTGGATCAGTCTGATCTGGGGCGCCATCTGCATGGAAATCGTCCGCGTCAGCTCCAGGTCGTAAATCTTTTTCTCAAAACGATTGCACAGCTCTGCCAAATCCTTCGCCTTCTGCGTGTCCTCCGGCAGTCCGCTTTCTTCTGCACGTTTGATCAGCTCCGGAAGCTCCTGTTCCTTTACCTGCTGGATCTTTTCTTTTCCGGCAAGGATGTACATGGAAAGCTCTTTATAATAGGTGAGATTCAGCTGATACATCTGATCCAGCATTGCCGCATCCTTCAGCAGCTGAATCTGGTGTCCTTCCAGCACCTTACAAATTTTATCCACATTAACTTCTGCTTTGGCATATTTTGCTTTCATATTTGCGATCTTATTGCCGCCTTTTTTGAACAGTCCGAGGAAGCCCTTTTCCTCGTCACCGTCCTCGATGCTCTTTAATTCGTTCACAACGGCGGTCAGCTCGTTGCCGATCTCGCCAAGATCCTTTGTCCGGACGTTGCCCAGAGCTGATTCTGAAAAATCTGCGATCTTCTTCTGGGAGCTTGCGCCATACTGCAGCACCATTTGGGAATTCGTGATGTCGATCTGCTTGACAAACGCATCAACCTGCTTTTGTTCCTGGGGAGTTAAAATCGCCTTTATTTTTTCTTTTTCATCAACCGGCTGCACCGCTTCTTCTTTTTCCACAACTGCCGGTTCTTCCTTTTCCTCTGCAAAAGGCTCCAGAGTCAGGGTCGGTGCAGGCGCTTCCTGCAGCATCTTTTCCATATCTTCGTTCATCGGTTACTCCTCCTGTTTTTCAAAATCACTCTTCATATACCCGTCCTGCGCCAGCACTGTTTTCAGCACCCTTGCATCTGCGGACGCTTCAAATGCCGCGTTCTGGTACAGATCATCCAGAAGCTTTTCAAACGCTTCGTTAATCGTATCCATCGTCTTTTCGATCTCTTCCTTAGCGGTGCGGATGTTCTCGCCCTCAACCCCGGCGCTGTCAAATTCTGCATAGGATTCCACAAGCTTGACCGTCGTAGGAAGATAATACTCCATAAATCGCCGCATCTGGTCGCTCTTCTCCGGATGCTCCCGAAGCGTCTGAAAAATTCTTTTCAGCAGGTAATCCAGCTTGTAAAGCTTGTTGGAAATCACCTCTCCCGGGATCTGGATGTTTAACTCCCGAAGCCGCTCCATGTAGGCCTGACCGTCTTTTTCGATCTGCGCCTCTTTTGTCAGCGCTTCCTCGCTGTGCGTCGCTACACCATCAGCTGTCTGGTTCTGTCCGGCAGCCTTGCCATCTGCACGGTTTGCTCCGCCAGCACTTTGCCCGACGTCCGCTGTCAGCTCTTTGCGCTTTTTCTCCGCAAGTTGCTGTTCATATTCTTCTTTTTCCTCGAGATACTGCTCCCATGTCTCGTCATCGATGACAAAAATATCGTTTTTCTCATCCATGTGTCCTTCCGGGAACATGCCACTCTCGATCATCGTCCGAATATCCCGTCCCAGCTTCTTTGGAGTCCATCCGGTTTTTTCAGAAAGCTCAGAAATTCGGATATACATTTCCTCCCCTGCAAGCTTCAGATATCGTTCTGCTCTTCCAAGCCGTTTGCAGAGTCCTCCGCCGCGTTTTAATACACCTCCGCAGGCTGCTGCCATAAGACCGAACAATATGGTCATCCCACCCAGAGACGCGCTGGAGGTTGCTGCCCAAATGATCGCCATGATCAGTGCGGTCAGTCCGAAAGTTCCAAGCCCGATCCCTCCAAATACGCTCAGTAAAACACCACTGACTTTACCCTTTTTTACAAAAATCTGCGGCACGTTGATCGTGTTCTTATAAACGATCGTGCCGTCCGGGCGCTGATACTGCTTTGCCGTCGTATAACACTGCTTCTGCTCCATCTGTCGTCTGTAGGGCGACTGCGATGTGCTGTAGGAAGAAGCGATACTGCGCTTGGCGGATTTGTATTCCACGGTTTTGTCCGTTCGCTTATAAACCCGTTCGTGCGCCTGATTGACCTGCCAGCGCACCTCATCCAGCGCTCCGTTTACGGAATCATTGATGACATGGTTTAGTTGTCCGAAGTCACCTGAATTTACCGCATCCTGTACTGCATCCTTGATTCTGTCTCCAATTTCCGAAAAATCCTGTTTGTCGCTCATATCCTGCTCCAATCCATTCCGATTGCCCTAAATTCGCATCTGCTCTCAGGATATCATAAATCCGCCGCCTTGTAAAACATTGGCGGCGGATATGTGTATAAACTTTTTATTAAGATTCCAGTTTTCTTCAGGCTTCGGTCAAATTTTCCAGCATCCGGCAGATTCCGGCATCCAGCGCTTCCAGTTCTTTTTCAGTCAGCCCGCTGCACATCTTTTTTTCCGTTTCACGAAAGCAGCTGCAGACCTCTGCTGCCGTCTCCCTTCCCTCCTCTGTCAGAAAGATCTGGCACTCCCGACGCGACTGTGGATTGATACGCCGCTCCAAAAGCCCTTTTTCCGCCAGCCGGTCCAGCGTGCGCGAGAGCGTCGTCACATCGAGGTGACAGTTCTCTGCAATTTCCCGCTGACTGCAGCCGTCTTCTGTCAAAAGGTACATCAAAATCCGTGGCTGTCCCTGCCCGATCGTCAGCCCCAGACGTAAATATTCCGGACGCATCAGTTCCCTGCGCCGGTTTTCCAGTCTGAAAATGTGCTCCTGCAGACTCTGTCTGATATCTTTTTCCATATATTCCCTCATTTCTGCGCACGTTTTTTGCGCATGTCGAGTTTGTGTCAAATGCGCGCAGAGAAACTGCAACACTTGCAACCAGCACCGTAGGCATTACTCCAGTTCAAACTGTCCGGTATACAGCTGATAGTAGCGGCCCTTTTGCCCCAGCAGCTCCTCATGGTCTCCGCGCTCGATGATCGTGCCCTTTTCCAGCACAAGAATTGCCTTTGCGTTGCGCACCGTTGAAAGCCGATGTGCGATGACAAAAACGGTACGGTTTTCCATCAGGCGATCCATGCCTTTTTCGATCAGCCGCTCCGTTCTCGTGTCGATGGAGCTGGTGGCTTCATCCAGGATCAGCACCGGCGGCCGGGAAATTGCTGCCCGGGCAATCGCAAGCAGCTGTCTCTGTCCCTGGGATAGATTGCTGCCGTCGCTGTGCAGTATCGTGTCATACCCCTTGGGCAGACGACGGATAAAGGAGTCAGCATTCGCGATTTTCGCAGCCGCCCTGACCTCGTCCTCTGTTGCATTGAGCCGTCCGTAACGGATATTATCTGCGATCGTTCCGGTAAACAAATGAGTATCCTGAATTACCATCGACAGCGATTTTCTCAAGTCATCCTTTTTGATCCTGCGAATATCGATACCGTCGTAGGTGATCGTCCCGCTCTGGATTTCGTAAAATCGGTTGATCAGGTTAATAATCGTTGTCTTTCCTGCGCCTGTCGAGCCGACAAAGGCGATCTTCTGTCCCGGCTTTGCAAACAGACTGATGCCATCCAATATTTTATGTTCTTCCGTATATC
>ERZ1106951.1689-NODE-1689-length-18907-cov-8.842086_pt1 | contig 18907 bp, 14 predicted proteins | sample MGYA00403676_ERZ1106951 | MGnify/ENA primary metagenome ERZ1106951 (study PRJEB35170, sample SAMEA104062398) | human gut metagenome | biome: human gut; feature: human-associated habitat; material: faeces | place: Denmark | collected 2012-04-23 ...
GTTGTTGAAAATATTGATATAATATTTAGGAGGAATCCACATGAAACTCAAGAAATTGTTTGCTGGTGTCGTAGCAGTTGCTATGATGGCAACCATGGCAATGCCGAGCTTTGCGGCGAAGCATACTTATGATGAAACTAAGCTGGAAGACCATTCCAGCATTACAGTCACCAAGGTCTATACCATGGTCGGTACTGGCTCCAGCCCCAAGGAGACGTTTACTTTGGAGCAGGTAGGCGATGGCGTTGTGACAAAGGGCGGTGCGACTACTGCGCCCGCATTGGGGACGATTACTGGTTATGAGTTCGCAGCAGGTGCTGCGACTGCTTCTGGTGCAAAGGGCGATATTACGATTAACCTGCCGGAGAACTACACTGCTCCTGGTGTTTACGAATATACATTGAAAGAAACTGTTGGTAGTAACGCTGGCGTTACCTACCGTGACAGCAACAAGACCATTAAGCTGGTTGTGACTGTTGTTTCGGATGATGCAGGCAAACTGTATCGTTATGCGGGTATCCACACGGAGACTTCTGACTCTGATGAGAAGTCTGATGAGTTCGGTAATACTTATTCTGCAAACAGCCTGACTTTGACCAAGAAAGTCCAGGGTAATGGTGCTGATCGCAACAAGCACTTTGAGTTTGTTATTAAGCTGACTGGCGAAAATAGCAAGACCTACGCGGAAAAGTATGACATCACTGGTAATGCTGGTTTTGATGCGACTAAGAGTGCATCTTCTATTGCAGTTGGTGGTGAGGCTCATGTTTGGCTGAAGAATGATGGTACGGCAACAATCGCAAATCTGCCGAAAGATGTTCAGTGGGAAATCACTGAGGTTGGTGCAGCAACTGCTACTGAGGGCAACAATGCAGGTAAAGTGGTGAACGGCGAGTATGTGGTTACCGTCCCGACCAATGCAAATGGTTCCATCTCTGTTGCAGAGAATGCATCTACAAACAACAGTGTTGAGTTTATCAATAAGTCCACTGTGAATGTTGACACCGGCGTCATCCTCGACAATGCTCCTTACATTGCTCTGCTGACCTTTGTGGCCGCTGGTGCTGTGTTTATGGTCATCAAGAAGCGCCGCGAGGAAGAGTAATTGAACACTCTCTCCGCAAACACTTTTAAGAGCCTCTGGCGATAACAGCAGACCTTGCGGAATGCCAAAGCCTCCCCTACTAGGGGAGGTGGCATCGAGCGTGAGCGAAGATGATGGAGAGGTTGTACAGAGCAGCACCTGCGTTATCCCGCTCACTCTAAAGGCGTCCATTGTCCAACCTCTCAGTCTCGCATCCGCTCGCCAGCTCCCCTGGCAGGGGAGCCCTTGGCAAAGAGGTGTCGTTTTCGATGAAACTGATTTGCGTTTGCTGAAAAACGTGACGGCTCGCCAGAGCCTCCCCTGACAGGGGAGGTGGCACGGCGAAGCCGTGACGGAGAGGTTTTAACCTAACTCGCAATTCTCTGAACAATAACCAACATCGCAAGCTGACTGGAGGTGGGCTGTATCACTTGGCAACGTGTAGCGCTGCGGACAGCCGACTTCCTGATCAGCGCGGTGGTGGTGCTGTTCCTCCTCACGGCGGGCGCTTACTCCGCTTACGCGCTGTGGGATAACAACCAGGTCTATGCCGCCGTGGATAACGTGCAGGGCGAGCTGCTGCAGTTCAAGCCTGCCGCCGATGGCGAGAACGGCGCCTCCTTTGAGGGGCTGCTGGCCATCAACTCGGACGTGAAAGCCTGGCTCACCCTGGACAACACCGCCATTGATTACCCTGTGGTGCAGGGCGAGAACAATTTCAGCTACATCAACACCGATGTCTACGGCGACTTTGCACTGGCCGGCAGCATCTTCCTGGATTCCGATTGTGATGGCAGCTTCCACGATCCGTATTCGCTGCTGTACGGCCACCACATGGAAAACAGCAAGATGTTTGGAGATCTTGACCTGTACAAGGACGAGGCGTTCTTCAACGAGAACACCACCGGCACGCTGGTCCTGCCCGACCGCACCTACCACTTACAAATTTTCGCCTGTCTGCTGGTGCCCGCGTCCGAGGATGCCATCTTCGACGTGAACCAGTGGGACGCAAACCTGAACGGTCTGCTCGATTTCGCACAGGAGAACGCGCTGCACCTGCACTCTGACACGCTGGATACCGTCCGAGCGCGGGAGGGGGCACAGGTGCTGGCCATGTCCACCTGTTCCACGGAGTTTACCGATGCAAGAACCATTCTTCTGGCGTGGATGACAACGCCGGAGCAGTAAAGGAGGGGATGAAATGAAGATCCGAAAATTCGCGGCGGCGCTGCTGGCGCTGGTGCTTTGCCTGAGCCTGAGCCTGCCCGCGGCCTTTGCGGAAGCGCAGCAGCGTGTGGAGCTGAAAAACCTGACGGTCAACGTCAAGTGCACGGGCAATGCCATCCCCGACGAGCAGCTCACCATCCGCCTGACCCCCCGCAAAAAAGCCCCCATGCCCGGCGATGCCGCCGCACTGGAAGCGTTCGTCAACACGGCGGACTGCACCCGTTCCAACGGTTATATGACCACCGCCACATTCCCGGAGACATTCGTCTTCACGGCCCCCGGTACCTATGAGTACGAGGTGGCCCAGCAGAAAGGCAGCTCCCTCAACGGCACTTACGACACCCGCACCATGGTGCTCCGTGTCACCGTGAGCTGGAGCGGCGACACGCTGGTGGCCGTGGCCAAGGTCTATGAGTCTGGCCAGTCCTCCAATGACAAGGAAGACAGCATCCTGTTCAACAACACGTTCAACAACTCCGCCCCGGACGACCCGTACGATCCGCCGTATATCCCGGGTGACCCCTACACCCCGGACCCGAAGCCCACGCCTGTGGTGCCTACCCCGGAGACCCCGGTGAACCCGCCGGTCCTGGACGCGCGGCCGGATACCACCCCCACGGTGTCCACGGTGCCCACGGTGCCCGCCGCGGAAACGCCCGTCAATCCTCCGGTGGCTGACGCGCGTGCCCCCAAGCTGATCCAGACCGGACAGCTCAACTGGCCCGTGCCGGTGCTGGCAGGGCTGGGCACCCTGTTCCTGGCGGCTGGCGTGATCCTCCTCACCAAGAAGAAAGAGGATGACAATGCGTAAAGCATCCCCGGGCGTCATCTGTGTCTTGCTGGGAGTCGTCCTGCTGCTGGCGGCGCTGGGCCTCTACGGCTACAACCGCTGGGAGGACGCTCAGGCCGGCGCGGAAGCCCAGACCGTCGTACAGGATCTACAGGAAAAAGTCGTTGAACAAACGCAGAGCGCGGCCTCGGCTCCCGCCATCGACTATAGCTCCCTTGACCCGGAGCTGCCCGTGGTGGAGCTGGACGGCTACGAATATGTGGGCACTGTCTCCATCCCCGCCATTGGCATCGACCTGCCGGTGATGAGCGAGTGGAGCTACCCCAAACTCAAAATTTCCCCCTGCCGCCAGTTCGGCTCCTCCCGCACCGATGATCTCGTCATCGCGGCGCACAACTACGAGTCGCATTTCGGCAAGATCGGCACCCTCGCCCTGGGCGATGAGGTCCGTTTCACCGACATGGACGGCATCGAGAACCACTACACGGTTTCTGCCATTGAAGTCCACGACCCCACCGATGTGGAGGCCGTGGAGCACAGCGGCCACGACCTGGTGCTGTACACCTGCACCTACGGCGGCAAGACCCGCATCGTCGTCTTCTGTGACAGAAGCGCTTGAAGACATTCTCGGATTCCATTCCCGCACCCCCGCACCGGAGACGCCCGGTGTGGGGGATTTGTTTTTGTGGGGACGAAACCTCTCCGACATCTTCGCTTCGCTCGATGCCACTGTCCCCTTTCGGCACTTGCGTGCCACCTCCCCCAAAGGGAGAGCCTCTGGCGAAGAGGCTTTGTGCATATCCCCAATTCACACAGGCATATACTATACGGACACAACCAAATGGGTGGGAGGGAACGGTATATGTTTGTGGTAACGCTGAAAAAGGCCGGGCTCAAAAAGGTGGGCGTCGGCGTGATATGCTGTGCGTTGGTGGTGTTCAGCGCGGTGCTGGGGCGGTACATCAGCGGGCGGAGCGTCATGGCGGCCGCCGCGGCCAGCGGCAACAAGATCGAGAGCGCCCAGGACATCCAGACCTGGTTCACCGGCTATGGGCTGGACGTGGACGCGGCCACCATCGCCGCCGATAAGGTCAAGATCCCCCGCAGGTGGGACGACAGCTTTTCGGCATTCAACGGGGTGGTGCAGCAGAGCGGCATGGACCTGACCCGCTACAAGGGCAAGACCGTGGAAAAATGGACGGCCCTGCTGCCCGCCGTGAGCAAGGGCGACACCATGAGCTATGGCGTGCTGCTGGTGTACAAGAAAAAGGCCATCGGGGCCTACCTGCTGGAGAAGCCCTCCGGCGTCGTCACCGGCCTGAAAGACGCCCAGACCGCTATGGCCATGCAGGAGGCCACGGAAGTCTCGGGGGAAGATTTCAGCGGCGATTGGGGCGAGCGCCATGACGAGGAGCTCGGCGCCTCCGGGCAGGCCATGGAGACCTCGGGCGAGGATTTCAGCGGGGACTGGGGCGAGCGCCATGACGAGGAGCTTGGCGCCGCCGGCCAGAGCCAGCAGACCTCCGGCGAACCCGAGACGCCTCTGCCGGAAGCGGCCCGCTATACGGACCTCCCGCTGGACGCCGAGGGGTACCCTGTCGAGTGAGTGGGAAAGTGAACAAAAGTCTTTCCCAAAAGCAGAAAATTGTGCAATGATGGTACTTTTGATAAAAGATTATGTTCAATTATACCAAAATTTTCGCGGAAAAATCGGCAATATGAAAGGGTGCAAAAAGAACGACTAAGGTTTATAATAAGAGTAGTAACATCCCGCAATAAACCAGGGCTTTTATTGCAGACGGGGCCGCGCGGCTGGCCCGTTCCGTGGATGGATAAGTAAGGAGAAAATGATTATGAAAGAATTCCAGTATACCGTTAAGGATGCATGCGGCATCCACGCACGCCCCGCCGGCCTGCTCGTGAAGCTGGTCAAGGGCTACGCAAGCACCGCCACCCTTGAAAAGGGCGGCAAGACCTGCGACCTGCGCAAGCTGATGGCTCTGATGGGCATGGGCGTCAAGCAGGGCGATACCGTCACCGTCAAGGTGGAGGGCGACGATGAGGCCGCTGCCGCAGAGGCGATCCAGAAGTTCCTGAGCGAGAACGTCTGATCGCGTGTAATGTCGTGATGAGAAGCCCTCGCGGGAGACTGCGGGGGCTTTTTCGTTCCCAGACGCAAGAGATTTGAGTGATAAGGAGAAATGAACGATGCAGGTGGGTACCGGTAAAAGCATTCTGAACGGCATTGCCATTGGCAAGCTGAAACTCTACAAGAAAAAGAATACGACCATCTCGGCGGCCGAAGTGGCCGACACCGCCGCGGAGATCGAGCGTTTTGAGGACGCCCGGGCCAAGGCCATCGACCAGCAGACCGCCCTGTACGAGAAAGCCCTTGCCGAGGCAGGCGAGGACATCGCCGAAGTGTTCAACATCCACGCCATGATGCTGGATGATGACGACTTCGTGGACGCCATCAAGGAGATCATCAACGGCCAGCGCCGCTGCGCCGAGTATGCCGTCAAGACGGCAGGCGACAACCAGGCCGCCGTGTTTGCCGCCATGGACGACCCCTATCTGCAGGCCCGCAGCGCCGATGTCATCGACATCGCGCAGGCCATGCTGGACATTTTGCAGGGGGTGGACAACGCCAGCCTGCAGGGCACCGAGCCCAGTATCCTTGTGGCGGACGACCTGGCCCCCTCGGAGACGGTCCGGATGGACAAGAGCCTGCTGCTGGGCTTCATCACCCGGGAGGGCAGCTCCAACAGCCACACGGCCATCCTGGCCCGCAGCATGAACATCCCCGCCCTGATCCAGTGCAAGGATATCCAGGACGACTGGGACGGCAAGATGGCCGTGGTGGACGGCTACAACGCCTGCGTGTATGTGGACCCCACCCCCGACCTGCTCCAGAGCCTCCGCGCCCGCCAGAAAGAGGATCAGAAAAAGCAGGTCCTGCTGCAGGAGCTCAAGGGCAAGCCCAACACCACGCTGGACGGCAAGACCATCAACGTGTATGCAAACATCGGCGGCATGGGCGATGTGGGTGCCGTGCAGCAGAACGACGCCGGCGGCGTCGGCCTGTTCCGGACAGAATTCGTCTACCTCAACTGCAAGGACTATCCCACCGAGGATTACCAGTTTGAGGCGTACAAGCAGGTGGTGGAGAGCCTGGCCCCCAAGAAAGTAGTCGTCCGCACCTGTGACATCGGCGCGGACAAGACCGTGGACTATATGCAGCTGGACCACGAGGACAACCCCGCTCTGGGCTACCGCGCCATCCGCATCTGCCTGACCCGGAAAGACTTCTTCAAGACCCAGCTGCGGGCCTTGCTGCGGGCTTCCGCTTACGGCAACATGAGCATCATGTTCCCCATGATCACCAGCCTGCGGGAGCTGCAGGACGCCAAGGCCGTGCTGAACGAGTGCCGCGCGGAGCTTACCGCCGAGGGCGTCAAGTTTGACCAGAACCTCGAAGTGGGTACCATGATCGAGACCCCCGCCGCCGTCCTCATTGCGGACGATCTGGCCGAGGAGTGCGATTTCTTCTCCATCGGCACCAACGACCTCACCCAGTACACCTGCGCGCTGGACCGCCAGAACGCAAAGCTGGAGCCGTTCTTTGACCCGCATCACCCCGCCGTGCTCAAGGCCATCAAGATGACCATTGACGCCGGTCACCGCCACAATATCTGGGTGGGCATCTGCGGCGAGCTGGGCGCGGACACCGCCCTGACCGAAACGTTCCTCCGCATGGGCGTGGATGAGCTTTCGATGAACGCCAAGAGCATCCTGCCCGTCCGCAAGATCGTCCGCAGCCTCGATCTGAGCAAGCCCTCGGCCAAGCAGGTCTGAGCCCCCTGAAACCAGAAACTTCCACCCCCCGGTGAGGCATTCCCGCCCCGCCGGGGGGATTGTTATCTGGGGGATCTGGCTTAGAAAGAAGAAAATTCACAAAAACACTTTAAAACCGTGAAGTGCTGTGCTATACTGAACAAGACGTGGCTGCCGCGGCAGCCGGGAGGTACACTATGACTCAATTTCTGATCCGCTGCTTCATCAAGCGCCCGGATGATGTGAAAGACGCCGCTGTCCGCACGGCCTACGGCAATCTGGCCAGTCTGGTAGGCATGGCCTGCAACATCCTGCTCTGTATCGGCAAGCTGCTGGCAGGCACCCTGTTTGGCTCCATCGCCATCATGGCGGACGCCCTGAACAACCTGTCGGATGCCTCGTCCAATGTGGTCAGCCTCATTGGCTTCCGGCTGGCGGCCAAGGCCCCGGATGCGGAGCACCCCTACGGCCACGCCCGGTACGAGTATCTGGCGGGCCTCGTGGTCAGCGTCACCATTCTGGCCATCGGCCTCTCGCTGCTGAAAGAATCGGCTCTGAAAGTACTCCACCCCACGCCGGTGGCGTTCAGCTGGCTCAGCATCGGGGTGCTGGCGGCGTCCATCCTCGTCAAGCTCTGGCTGAGCGGCTTCAACCGCGCCGTGGGCAAAAAGATCAACTCGGAGACCCTGATGGCTACCGCCGCCGACAGCCGCAACGATGTGCTGACCACCGGAGCGGTCCTCCTTTCCACCATCCTGTGCAGCCTGACGGGCTACGGCATCATGGATGGCATTATGGGCGTGGGCGTGGCGGCGTTCATCCTCTGGTCCGGATGGGGCCTGGTGATGGATACCCTGAGCCCGCTGCTGGGCGAGAGCCCCAGCCCCGAGCTGGTGGAGCACATTGAGCGGACCGTCATGAGCTATCCCGGGGTACTGGGCGTGCATGACCTCATGGTCCACGATTACGGCCCCGGGCACCAGTTCGCCTCCCTGCATGTGGAGTTCCCGGCCGAGACCGACCCGCTGACGGCCCATGACGTCATCGACAACATCGAGAACGACTTTCTCAAAAAAGACCGGCTGCAGGTCACCATCCATTACGACCCCATCGTCACGGCGGACGCGTCGGTGGGGGTGCTGCGGGCCCGTTTGCAGGAACATGCCCGCCAGCTGGACCCGCAGCTCTCCATCCACGATCTGCGGATCGTGCCGGGGGACAGCCATACCAATGTTCTGTTTGATCTGGTGTTCCCGGCGGGATACACCGGGGATATCGACCAGATGCTGGCAAAGATGTGCCAGTTCGTCAAAGAGCAGGACCCGAAATACTGCTGCGTCGTCAAGGTAGAGCAGAGCTATGCGTCTGCACTGCCGGACAAGAAATAAAAGAGATCCGAAAAGCGAGAGGGGAATGATGATGCTGAACGAAACCTACCGCGCGATGCTGGCCCATAAGAGCGTGATCCGCGAGACCTTTATGTACGGCAAACAGCGGGCTGCCGAGATCGGCTATGAGAACGTGTTTGACTACTCGCTGGGCAACCCCAGCGTGCCCTGCCCGCCGCGGTTTACGGCGGCCATGCAGGACCTGCTGGCCACGGAGGAGCCCATTGCCCTCCACGGCTACTGCCCCAGCCAGGGCGACCCGGGGTTCCGCACCGCCGCGGCAGCCCATCTGGCCAAAACGTTCGGCCTGCCCTATGAGCAGAAGCATATTTTCCCCACCACGGGTGCCGCGGGTGCCATTGCCCACGCCATCCGCGCCGTGACCAAGCCCGGCGACGAGGTGCTGACGTTCGCACCCTATTTTTCGGAGTACGGGCCCTACGTCCGGGGAACGGGTGCCGTGCTGAAAGTGGTGCCGCCCCAGCCGCCTACGTTCCAGCCCAATCTGGACGCCTTTGAGGAGATGCTGACCGAGAATGTCACCTGCATCCTCATCAACACCCCCAACAACCCCACGGGCGTGGTTTACTCGGCGGAGACCCTGACCCGGCTGGCCGAGATCCTGACCGCCAAGAGCAAGGAGTACGGCCACAACATCTTCCTCGTCAGCGACGAGCCTTACCGGGACATCGTTTTTGACGGCAAGACCGTGCCTTACCCGGCGGCATTCTACCCCCACACCCTGACCTGCCTCTCGTTCTCCAAGACGCTGAGCCTGCCCGGCGAGCGTCTGGGCTATGTGGCGGTCAACCCGGCCTGCGAGGGGGCGGACATCCTGGTGGACATTCTGGCCCAGATCTCCCGCTTTACGGGCCACAACTGCCCGCCCAGCATCATCCAGAAAGCCGTCAGCCGCTGCCTGGATGCCACCAGCGACCTCTCCGTCTACGAGACCAACAGGAACCTGCTGTACGACAAACTCACCGAGCTGGGCTTTGAGGTGGAGCGCCCCGGCGGCACGTTCTACATCTTCCCCAAGGCGCTGGAAGAAGACGCCAACGCGTTCTGCAGGAAAGCCCGGGAGTTTGACCTGTTGCTGGTGCCCAGCGATACGTTTGGTGTCAAGGGCTATGTGCGCTTTGCCTACTGCATCGACACCGAGAAAGTCAAGCGGAGCCTGCCCGCCCTCGAAAAGCTGGCGGCAGCATACCGCAAGTAACTGCAAACGCTTTGATCCAAAATAAAACCTCTCAGGCCGCGCTTTGGCGCGTCCAGCTCCCCTGTCCAGGGGAGCCCAATCGAGGAAACAGGAGGGCAAAATGCAGCACCCACTTTCCGAATACCCCCGCCCGGCGCTGCGGCGGGACAGCTTTGAGTCCCTGAACGGCCCGTGGCAATACGCGTTTACCAAGGCGGCACAGTTCCCCACGGCGTGGGATGGGACCATCCGGGTGCCCTACTCGCCCGAGGCTCCGGCTTCCGGAGTGGGGCGGACGCTGCAGCCCGGGGAGTGGCTCCACTACCACCGCGGCTTTACGCCCCCGGCGGGGCAGGGCGGACGGGTGCTGCTCCACTTCGGAGCGGTGGACTACGCCTGCGCCGTGGAGGTCAACGGCCATCTGGCCGGCGGCCACAGGGGCGGCTACTGGCCCTTTACGCTGGACATCACCGATTCTTTGCGGCCGGGCCGCAACACCCTCTGGGTGGCCGTGCAGGACCCCACCGGGAATGGCACCCAGGCCCGGGGCAAGCAGACCCTGACCCCCGGCGGGATGTTCTACCATGCCCAGAGCGGCATCTGGCAGACCGTCTGGCTGGAGCGGGTGCCGGACAATTACATTACGGAGCTGACGGTCACCCCGGACTACGATGCCCGGACCGTGACGGTAAAAGCCCACACGGCCCAGCCCGGCGGGGCAAAAAACCTCTGGGCTGTGGTGCGGGCCGGGGGCGTGACCATTGCCGAGGACTGGGGCGGCGACGAGGCCGACCAGGACGGCGAGGTGACGCTGAACATCCCGGAGAAACATTTCTTTCCGTGGAGTCCGGACAGCCCGTTCCTCTACGACCTGACCGTGGGTACCACCCAGGGGGACGAAGACGGTTTTGATACCGTGCACAGTTATTTTGCCCTCCGCAAATGGAGCTGTGAGCCGGACGCGAAAGGCATCCTGCGCTTCTGCCTCAACGGAAAGCCCATCCTCCTCAACGGCCTGCTGGACCAGGGCTACTGGCCGGAGGGGCTGTATACCCCGCCCTCGGACGCGGCGGTGGTGCACGAGCTGGAGCAGGTCAAGGAGCTGGGCTTCAACCTGCTGCGCAAGCACGCCAAGATCGAGCCGCAGCGGTGGTACTACCACTGCGATAAGCTGGGCCTCATCGTCTGGCAGGATATGGTGAACGGCGGCGGGAAGATGAACCAGTGGTACGTCACCTACCTGACCAACGCCCTGCTGCCCCTGCTCCGCCATACACCCGACGCAAAGCCCCTGTGGGGGCTGCTGGGGCGCGAGACGGAAGCCAGCCGGGAAAGTTATCAGACCGAATTAAAAGCCACTGTAGAGGCTCTGCGGTGCCACCCCTGCATCGGGTGCTGGGTGCCGTTCAACGAGGGGTGGGGGCAGTTTGATGCCCGCGCCGCCACGGCGGCCCTCCGGGCGCTGGATGACACCCGCCTGATCGACGAAGCCAGCGGCTGGTACGACCAGGGCGGGGGAGATGTGGACTCCCGCCACAATTACTTCTACCCGCTCCGCATCCGGCCCGGCGGGCGGACGGTGGCCCTGAGCGAGTACGGCGGCATTGCCTGGCCCATGCCCGGCCACGAGCCGCCCGGCAAGACCTACGGCTACGGCACCGCCAAAGACAAAGCCGACCTGACCAAACGCTATAAAATGCTGCAATGGAAGACCATTCTGCCCCAGCTGGGGCGGGGCCTCTCGGCGCTGGTGTACACCCAGCTGACCGACGTGGAGGACGAGGTGAACGGCCTGTTTACCTACGACCGCGCGGCCCTCAAGCCGGAGGCCGCTGCCGTCCGCTCCTGCAATGCGGCGCTGGCGGCGGAGTTTGCAAAGGTGACTGCAAAATAAGAGCGCAAAAACAGCGCCCTGCTCTGGAGAAGCTTCTCCGGGCAGGGCGCTGTTTTGCTTTTACGGAACTTATTTGTTGACGATCTTGGTCATGGGCAGTTTGTTCATGGCCGAGGTGTCGAGGTGGTTCTCCAGGGAGGCACCGTAATCACTCAGTGCGGTCTTCAGCTCACTGGTCTTCATGTCGGTGATGACCTGATCCCGCAGGTCGTCCAGCGAGGCAACGCTCAGCGGGTCCACTCGCAGGGCCAGCATCATGGCATAGCTGGAATACTGCACGGCGGCCGCCTGCCCGTAGGCAAGGTTCCGGATGGTATCGGCGGAACCGCTCTGGGTGAACGTGGAGTCCAGCGTGGAGGAGCCCAGCAGCTCGGTCTGAACATTGGTGTCGGAGGGGGTGCTGCCCAGCACGGCGTAGATGTCCGGCAGGGCGGCCTGAGCGGCGGCGTTCAGGGCACTGACCTGCTCCGAAGCACTCTCATTGGAGGCCAGATTGACGGCCGTGGCGGCCTGCTGGGCCAGCGTGAGCATCTGGGCTTTCTGGTCGTCATCCGCAAAGGCATAGGTGCTGGTGTTGTAGAGCGGGACAACGTAATAAGCCAGTTCCACCATGTTGTTTTCCAGATGCTCCGTCAGGTCGGCGTCCGAGACGGGGGTCTCGCCGCCGTTGCCATAAACGAGGGTCAGCAGGTCGTTGCTCTTGAGCAGGATGCGCTCAAAGTGCTGCACGGTCTCCAGCCCGATGCCGTTGGCCTTGTAGGTGTCGCCGTACTGGTCCATCAGCTGCTGGGCGTAGCTGTCGGCCTGCTGTTCCTCTTCGGCGGTCAGCTGGCCGCCCAGCTCGTCAAAGCGCAGCTCAATGGCGGCGTAGGTCTGCAGGTTCTCCAGCGTTTTCCGGGCGACATAATCGCTGACGGTGGCCGTCTCGCCGCTGTCGCTGTCCACGGTGATGGTCTGCTTCAAAAAAGCTTTCACATTGGCGGCGTCCTGGTCGGAGGAAGCGAGGTCGGCGGCTTTCTGGTAGGCGTCGTACTGGGCCAGCAGATACAGGCCGGAGGAGATCTCGTAATCGCCGAGGGAACCCACGGTGTCCGGGGTGGAGATGACACAGCCTGCCAGGCTGACCACCAGGGCCAGCGCGCAGACCAGTGCAAGAAGTTTCTGTTTCATAGTTGGTTGCTCCTGAAATTTATTTTTGGTTTTTCACAGGCTTGGGCTCGTTTAAAATCTCGCCCATGGCCTTGAGGATCCTTTGCAGCAGCTCCAGCGGCTTTTCGTCGGGCTGGAGGGTGACAGAGAGATAGGGCTTGGCCCCGGCCCCTGCCGTGACCCGGCCATTGAATGCGATGAGCAGGCCCCGGATCATGCCAAGGTCCAGCTCCTCCACCTGCAGCAGCAGGGTGTCTTTCTTCTGGGTGACCTCGTACACGCCCACGGCGGCGGCCTGCACCCGGACGAGGGAGACATTGACCAGATCGCTGACCGAGGGAGGCGGGTCGCCGTAGCGGTCAATGAGCTCGTCCAGCACATCGGCGGCGTCCTCGGGGGTCTGGATGGCGGCAATGCGTTTGTAGGCTTCGATGCGGCCCGGCCCATCCGCGATATACTTTTCGGGGATGAACGCATCCACCCGCAGGTCCACCAGGCACTCGCTCTTGTCCCGCTGGAGCGGTTCGCCCTTGGCCCGGGCGATGGCCTGATTCAGCATCTTGACATAGAGGTCATAGCCCACGGCCTCCATGTGGCCGTGCTGGCTATGGCCCAGCAGGCTGCCCGCACCGCGAATTTGCAGATCGCGCATGGCGATGCGGAAACCGGAGCCGAACGCGGTGAACTCCCGGATGGCGGAGAGCCGCTTCTGAGCAATGTCCGAGAGGGTCTTGTCCCGGCGGAACGTGAAGTAGGCGTAGGCCTTGCGGCCGGAACGGCCCACGCGGCCTCTTATCTGGTACAGCTGGGCCAGGCCCATCCGGTCGGCGTCCTCAATGATGAGGGTGTTGCAGTTGCGCACGTCGATGCCGGTTTCAATGAGGGTGGTGCAGACGAGGATGTCGATCTCGCCGTTGAGCAGGTGCTGCCAGACGGGGTTGAGTTCGTCCTCGGTCATCTTGCCGTGGGCGATGCCCACCCGGGCGCCGGGCACCATCTGGCTGACATGGGCGGCGGTGGATTCAATGTTGTCCACCCGGTTGTGCAGATAGTAGACCTGCCCGCCCCGGGCCAGCTCTTTCTTCATGGCCTCGGCCAGGATGACATCGTTGTACTCGAGGACGAATGTCTCCACGGGCTGGCGCTCAAAGGGCGGCTGCTCAATGGTGGAGAGGTCGCGGATGCCGCTCATGGCCATGTTCAGGGTGCGGGGGATCGGTGTGGCCGAAAGGGTGAGCATATCCACCCCGATGAAGTTTTCTTTCAGCTTTTCTTTATGCTTGACGCCGAACCGCTGCTCCTCATCAATGATGACAAGGCCCAGGTCGTGGAAGCGGACGTCCTTGGAGAGAAGGCGGTGGGTGCCCACCACGATGTCCACACTGCCGGCCTGCAGGCCCCGCAGGGTCTCTTTCTGCTGCTTGGCGGTGCGGAAGCGGGACATCATCTCCACTTTGACCGGGAACGCCTCCATCCGGGAGAGGATGGTGTTGTAGTGCTGCCAGGCCAGCAGGGTGGTGGGGGCCAGAATGGCGCACTGCTTACCGCCCATCACGCACTTGAACGCGGCCCGCAGGGCCACTTCCGTTTTGCCCACGCCCACGTCGCCGCAGAGCAGGCGGTCCATGGGGTAGGTTTTTTCCATATCCTTTTTGATCTCCGCCGTGGCGTTGAGCTGGTCGTCGGTCTCGTCGTACTCAAAGCGGGTCTCAAAATCGCTCTGCCAGTCGCCGTCCGGCGGGAACGCGTAGCCCTGTGCCTGTCGGCGGCGGGCGTAGAGCTCAATGAGCTCCTGAGCCATCTCCTCGGTGGCCTTTTTGACCTTGGCGCGGGTGCGCTGCCACTCGGCACCGCCCAGCTTGGCCAGCTTGACCTTTTCTTCATCGCCAGGGGCGGTGTAGCGGGAAAGCAGGTCCAGCTGGGTGACGGGCACATACAGCACGTCGGAGCCGGAATACTGCACTTTGAGGTAATCTTTGGTGGCACCCTGCACTTCCAGCCGCTGGATGCCTGCGTACATGCCGATGCCGTGGCTCTGGTGCACCACATAATCGCCGGGCTTGATGTCCGAAAGGCTGGACAGGGCGTTTTTGTTCTTTTTGCGTTTCTTGGCGGCCTCGCTGGCTTCATCCAGACCATGGCGGCGGGAAGAGAGGACCGCCACACGGGCAAAGGGAAACGTGCACCCGGCCGTCAGGTGGCCGGGCAGGATCTGCACCAGCCCTTTGGCGGGGCGGACGTCCCGGCTCATGCTGACCGCATAGCCTTGATCGGCCAGGTCCCGGGTGAGGGCGGCAGCGCCCTTGGGGGTGCCTGCGAACAGCGCGATGGCATAGCCCTGCTCCACCAGCGGGTCCAGATCTTCCCGCAGGGAGGCCAGGTCGCCGCCCCAGTTGGGGGCCGCGAAAGCCTCCGCGTTGATGAGGTCTTTCAGCTTGAACTCGTTCATGCCGCGCAGGAAGTTCTCGCACAGCAGGGTGCTCTGTTTCTGGGCGGCAATGGCCAGGTCGTCCATGGTCTGGTAGAGCACATCCAGCCCGGGGCAGATGACGCCCTCTTCCAGCAGGCCGGTGAGCTCTTCGCCCCGGCGGAACTCGGTGGCTTTCTGAGCATCCCGGATGCCGCCTACCTCATCCAGCACAAAGATGGGGCCGGTGAGGTGGTCCAGCAGGGTGGCGGGGACAGCGTACCGCAGGCCGTAGTATTTGTCCATGGCCTCGGGCATCAGGCCGGAATCCAGCTGGGCCAGATCAGCCTCCATGGCCTTTTCCAGCGCTGCCCGGTGTTTGCCGCGGGCCTTTTTCCAGGCGTCGCGGAGGGCCTCCGCCGTCTGTACCGTGTTGCCGAACAGCACCTCGCGGGCGGGGGAGAGATAGATCTTTTCCAGCGAGCCGTCCCGGCGCTGGGTGAGCAGGTCGAACGATGCCAGCGAGTCGATCTCGTCATCCCAGTACTCCACACGGGCGGGTTGGCGCATGTCCGGCGCGTAGATGTCCACAATGTCGCCCCGGACGCTGAACTGGCCCGGGCCATCCACCTGGCTGCGGCGGACATACCCGGCGGCAAACAGCCGCTCCACCAGCGCCTCCCGGTTGTAGACCATGCCGGGCTTGAGGGTGAGGGTATTCTTTAAAAATTCGTCCCGGGGGACGGTGTATTGCAGCAGGGCCTCGGCGGGGACACAGACGGCATTCAGCCGCCCGCCCGCCAGCTGGCCCAATACAGAAAGACGGCGGTACTCGTACTCGCGGCCCGCGCCCTCCACGGGGCGGAGCATGAAATCCCGGGGCGGGAAGACCGCTGCCGTCAGGCCCAGGGCCTTGAGGTCTTCCGCAAAGTGGGTGGCCTCGGCCTCGCCCGGGGTCACGATGCAGAGCACCCGGCCCAGGTCTTTTTGCAGGGCGGCGTACAGCAGGGCGCGGCCCGCCGGGGGCAGGCCAAACAGGGCTGCCGGGCCCGGTGCAGCCAGGCTGGCAGCGATCTTCTGATATTCAGGCGTGGCCTTTAACAGTGCCTCGTACATCGTAGACCTCCTCTCTGATGAAGAACCTCTCCGTCATCATCGCTTCGCTTGATGACACCTCTTTGCCAAGGGCTCCCACTTTGGGGGAGCTGGCGCGTCAGCGCCTGAGAGGGCAAGCCCGGTGAAATTACTCCAGCGGCGTTGCGATACGATGGCTCTGACAAGCAGGGTGCGTATCGCTGTGTGTCTGGCTCTTTGGCAGCATCCTTGCCCTCTCCGTCTGCTCCGCAGACACCTCTCCCAAAGTGAGAGGCTTTGGCAGTCCGGTACGCTTTCCATCAAACTTCAATCAATCTCAGCAAAACGACACCTCTTTGCCAAGGGCTCCCCTGCCAGGGGAGCTGGCGAGCGTCAGCGAGACTGAGAGGTTGGACAAAGGACGCCTTTAGAGGGAGCGGGATAACGCAGGTGCTGCTCTGTACAACCTCTCCGACATCTTCGCTTTGCTCGATGCCACCTCCCCTAGTAGGGGAGGCTTTGGCAGTCCGGTACGCTTTCCATCAAACTTCAATCAATCTCAGCAAAACGACACCTCTTTGCCAAGGGCTCCCCTGGTAGGAAAGACTCCCCCGGCCGGGGGAGGTGGCACGCAAGTGCCGAAAGGGGAACGGCTGGCGAGCGGATGCGAGACTGAGAGGTTTATCCATTATATTTACTCTGAGCGAAGCCAAGCTTTCCGTCCATGATGAGTTTGGCGGCAGCTTCAATGTCCGGGTAGCGGTCGGTCATCGCTTTGACATCCTCAGGCGGGAACTTGCCCAGTACCCAGGCGGCAAGGTCGTAATCCGGGTGGGGCTTGGCACCTACGCCAAGACGGATGCGGGGGAAGTTTTCCCCGCCCAGCCGGGCAATGATGCTCTTGAGGCCGTTGTGCCCGCCTGCCGAGCCGGAGGGCCGGATGCGGAGCTTGCCGGGGGCCTGGGTGATGTCGTCGCACAGGACGATGACATGGTCGGCCGGGATCTTGAAGAAACCTGCCAGCGGGGCGATGGAGTCGCCCGAAAGGTTCATGTAGGTCAGAGGCTTGAGCAGGACGACCTTGTGGCCCTCCACTTCGCCCTGGCCCCACAGGCCCTGAAATTTGCTCTTGTTGACCGAGATGCCCCACTTGGCGGCGAGGGCGTCCAGCGCGGCAAAGCCCGCGTTGTGGCGGGTGCCGTCGTATTTGGCTTCCGGATTGCCGAGGCCGGCAATGAGCCAGATGTCGTTTGCAGTTGTCATGGTGTTGCTTGCCTTTTCACTTTCTCTAATAATGTGTGGTACAGTTTTTCAGTATAGCATAGATGGGTGAAAAAAACAAACAAAACGCCCGCCGAAATCACGTCCCGACAGGCGTTTTGCAAAAAGTTTACTGATTCTGCTCTTTTTCCAGCTTCTGTTTCTTGGCGATGTAGGCCTCCATCTTGGGCTCGGCCCAGCCGTCCAGATTGGTCTGGCGCTCCCGGGCGATGCCCAGCGCCTGCGCGGGCACGTCTTTGGTGATGGTGCTGCCGGCAGCCGTGTAGGCTCCGTCGCCGATCTTGACCGGAGCCACCAGATTGGTATTGCAGCCGATGAAGCAGTAATCGCCGATGGTGGTGCGGAACTTATCCTTGCCGTCGTAGTTGCAGGTGACGGTGCCGCAGCCGAAGTTGCAGTACTTGCCCACATCGCTGTCGCCGATGTAGGTCAGGTGGCTGACCGTGTTGCCCCGGGCAAAGTTGGAATTCTTGGTCTCCACATAGGCACCCAGATGGACGCCGTAATCGGTGACGGTGTTGACCCGCACATGGGTAAACGGCCCGATGTTGTTGTGGGGGCCCAGATGACTGCCGTACACCTGGCTGGCGTTGACGGTGGTGCCCTCGTCTACGGTGCTGTCCTCAATGAGGCTGTTGGGGCCGATGACGCAGCCCGTGCCGATGACGGTTTTGCCCCGCAGGATGGTGCCGGACAGGATCTTTGCCCCGGGGGCGATGACGACGCTCTCGTCGATCTCCACGGTACGGCTCTCGATCATAACGCCGTTTGCAATGTGGCGCAGCAGCACTTCTTCACGCTTTGCCTCGGCAGCATCCAGCCGCGCGCGGGCGGCGGAAAAATCGGAATTCATAAAAATACCTCCTCCGGAATGCCCAACTGAGCGACAAACTCGGCCAGAAAGGGCAGTGAGACGGAATGCGACAAATTAAATGGATAGTAAGTTGTATCCAACAAGCGAGAAAAACAACGAAAAATGAGAAAATACTCTCGAAATTCTTCCCATTCTATATTAGCGTAAAAGTGAGTGAAATGCAAGAGATTGCACAAAATTTATCAATTAAATTTGGCGCTTTGACCGATGGAATGACCCGGGATTTCTGGTATAATAGTTTAGCATTCACAATAACAAATGTTCATCGTGACCAAAGACAGAGCAAACGATGAGACCGCCGGAGCGTTGCGCCGGAGGCCACCAATTGGGAGGTAAAGAACGCATGAGCAAAAAGTATCTGTACTACTTCAGCGAGGGCAACAAGGCCTTCGGCGGCGACAAGACCACCATGAAGAACATTCTGGGCGGCAAGGGCGCTGGTCTGGCAGAGATGACTGCCGCCGGTATGCCGGTGCCTCAGGGCTTCACCATTACCACGGAGGCCTGCACCCAGTATTATGCAGATGGCCGTCAGATCAACGATGAAATCACTGCTGATATCTTCGAGCACGTCAAGGGCCTGGAGGAGATCACCGGCAAGAAGTTTGGCGATAACGCAAACCCCCTGCTGGTCTCCGTCCGTTCCGGCGCGCGTCAGTCCATGCCCGGCATGATGGACACCATCCTGAACCTGGGCCTGAACGACG
>ERZ1106951.1691-NODE-1691-length-18906-cov-4.235478_pt1 | contig 18906 bp, 16 predicted proteins | sample MGYA00403676_ERZ1106951 | MGnify/ENA primary metagenome ERZ1106951 (study PRJEB35170, sample SAMEA104062398) | human gut metagenome | biome: human gut; feature: human-associated habitat; material: faeces | place: Denmark | collected 2012-04-23 ...
CATCAGCGCCATGCGGGACTTCTGCCGCATCAGCTTTGTATATGAGGCCAAGGTGCTCCCTGTGGGAGCCGGGCTGGGTATCCTGATCTGGCTGTCCTGCCCGCTGGTCATCTTAATCGCCTACGCACCGTGGGTAGCCGGGGCCATCGACACGGTTTCCTACCTGTTGGTCTGCATGTTGCCGCTGTTCTGTTCCAAACTTGCCAACGCCATTTTTGTGGACCTCACCAGTTACAAAAACCTGATGATCTCCAAAGGGAAGATCTTGGGCGTGATGGATGAGCCGGAGGAGAGCGGCAGTATGGAGGCACTGCGGCCCGCTACCCATGAGATTGTCTTTGACCATGTGGACTTTGCCTATGTTCCCGGAGAGCCGGTGCTGAAGCAGGCGTCCTTTACGGTGCCGAATCAGAAGCTGACCGCCATTGTAGGTGATTCCGGCTCCGGCAAATCCACTATCCTGAATTTGATTGCAAAATATTATGAGCCAGCCAGTGGCGTCATCTCCATCGGAGGGAAGCCCATCAATCATGTGGCGGCGGAGCGCGTGCTGGAGCAGGTTTCCATGGTAGATCAGGATGTGTTCCTCTTTGACGACACCATCCGGGACAACATCCGTCACGCCCGCCCCGGCGCATCAGACGCGGAGATTGAGGCAGCCTGCCGGGAGGCCAACTGTGACGGATTTATCCGCAGGATGGAAAAGGGCTATGATACCCCTACCGGCGAGAACGGCAATCTGCTCTCTGGCGGGGAGCGCCAGCGGCTGTCCATCGCCCGTGCCATTCTGAAGGACAGCCCGATTCTGCTGTTGGACGAGGCCACGGCATCCCTGGACATCGAGAACGAGTTGGCGGTCAAGCAGGCCATCGCCAATTTGCTCAAGGCGAAAAAGACCGTGGTAATGATCGCCCATACCCTTTCCATCGTCAAGAATGCGGATCAGATCCTGGTAGTGGCAGACGGAACGATCAAGGAATCCGGTACCCACGAGGAGCTGCTGGCTATGAACGGCAAGTATGCGGCCATGTGGAACGCAGAACAGAAAATCACTGTATAAATGAGAGGTCGCGTCTATGAAAAAACTCCATGCGTCGGGCGAGGACTATCTGGAGGCCGTGTTGGTACTCCAAAAGGAAAGAGGGATGGTGCGCTCCGTAGATGTGGCCCGGCACATGGGGGTATCCAAGCCCAGCGTGTGCCATGCTGTAGCTACCTTGAAGGCGGGCGGTTTTCTTACCATGGACGAGGACTTCTTTCTCCGCCTGACCGATGTAGGCCGGGAGGTAGCAGAGCAGACCTATGAGAAGCACTGCTTCTTCACACGCCTGCTGATAGAAGCCGGTGTAGAGCCGAGGATCGCGGAACAGGACGCCTGCCGCATGGAGCATGTGATCAGCGAAAGTAGCTTTCGGCATCTGAAGCAGAATATGGACAAAAAGAAATAGTCGCGGGAGGTGAAGCTGGTGACCGGGATGGCTGTGCTGCAATATGGGAATTTGTGTATTGACCCAAATCAACGCAGGGTCTATGTAAATGAACAAGTTGTGGAGTTAACTACAATGGAGTTCAATATTCTATATTATCTGGCTTTACACCCCGGCTGGACTTTTACCCGGGAGCAGCTTTACCGATATGCAATGTCTGACGACTTTGCTTCCGGCCTCGAAAGCGTCACCAGCCGGATCTACAAGATACGGAAAAAACTAAATATCAATGCGATTCAAACTGTACATGGATACGGTTATCGCTTTCAAAAATAAAAATAATGGCTGTGAATAGATTGCCTCTAATCACAGCCATTATTCTATATTCATCAGTTATAGATGCCAGCCAGTTGCCCTTGTGCGTAGAGATAAAAATTTTCGATATATCCCATCCTTTTGTAGTAATTCGTTATGTTTCCCTTGTTGAACAACTCGCCCTTGGTCTATTACAATAATCTGGTCGGCGTTTCGGACAGTGCTCAGACGGTGGGCAATCGAGATCAGCGTCTTATCCTTTGTCAGCTCCTGGATGGCAGATAAAAGCGCCTGCTCATTCTCCGGGTCCACGCTGGAAGTCGCTTCGTCCAGAATGATGATGGGAGCATCTTTCAAAATGGCCCTGGCGATGGAAATACGCTGCTTTTCTCCTCCGGAGAGAGTGGAGCCGCCCTCTCCGATGATTGTGTCGTATCCTTCAGGGAGGGACAAAATGAAGTCGTGGCAGCAGGCCCGTTTTGCGGCCGCTACCACCTGCTCATGGGTGGCTTCCGGCCGGCCAAACCGGATGTTGTTTTCCACAGAGTCGTGAAAGAGGTACACATTCTGAAAGACCATGCTGATGTATTCCAGCACGCTGTCCGCAGTATAATCCCGCACATCTTTTCCGCCAATCCGAACGGTCCCTTCCTGCACATCCCAAAAGCGGGCAATCAGATTGCAGAGTGTGGTCTTGCCGCTGCCGGAGGGTCCTACAATCGCGCAGGTGGTGTGCTCCGGGATTTCCAGCGAAATATCATGGATCACCCGGCGGTCCCCATGGGGCGCTTTCAGCCGGGTCCAGGCAGCAGGCATGGCCCCGATGGAAAGCTCTTCATACTCCATCCCCGCCATAGGGGCGGTCAGGCGGCCCAGAATTTCCTGGTTCCGGCGCTGATGCTCCAGCTCCTCCGGGGTCATGGCCTCCGGGGAACCGGCGCTGTGCAGGGCTTTCAGCGCCCGCATCAGCGGGTCCATCCGGGGTTTTTCGGCATCTGTTTTCCGTTTTCTGCCTAATTGCAGCTTTTCCATAGGTCCTCCGCTCTTTCGTGTTAATTGCAGAATACCATAAATCACGGAAAATGGGAAGTGGAAAATGGGCCAACTCTTGCCGCGCCTTTCCCCATGTGCTACAATAATCTGTAACTATTTTCGGGGAGGTGACGCGGATGGCAAAACCGGACAGTCAGTGGTACCGGCTGGACAATGCCGGTATTCTCTATTCCGCCCTGCAAAGGGAGGAGTATTCCGCCATCTACCGCTTCTCCGCCCTGATGACAGAGCCGGTGCGGCCCGCCGCCCTGCAAAACGCCATTGACCGGGTGCTGCCCCGTTTTCCCAGCTTCGCCGTCCGCATCCGCCGGGGATTGTTCTGGTACTATCTGGAACCCAACACCGCCCCCGGCCCCTTCCTGAAGGCCGACGTGGCCAATCCCTGCCAGCCGGTGCGCTTCCGGGAGGACAACGGCTGGCTGGTGCGGTTTTACTACTACCGGAACCGCATCTCCCTGGAGGTGTTCCACGCCCTGTCCGATGGGGCCGGGGCCCTGATCTTTTTCCGGACGCTGCTGGCAGAGTATCTGCGGCAGACCGGCATAAGCGTTCCGGCCGGAAACGGTGTGCTGGACCTGGAGGAGCCGCCCCGGAAGGAGGAGCTGGAGGACGCTTACGCCCGCTATGCCGGGCGGCACGCCCTGGGCCTGCGGCGGATGCCCAAGGCCTACGCCAACACCGGCACCCCGGAGCCTTTTTACACCTTCCATGTCACCATGGGCTTCGTGCCCCTGGGGAAGCTCCGGGAGGCCGCACGGAGTTATGACGCCTCCATCACAGAGTACCTCTCCGCCGCACTGATCCACGTGCTGCTGGAAAAACAGCGCCGGGAGCATCCCCACAAGGAACGCCCGGTGGCCCTGGCGGTGCCCATCAATCTGCGGAGCTGGTTCCCCTCGGAAACGGTGCGGAACTTCATTACCACCGTCCGTCCCAGCATCGACCCTGCCTTGGGGGATTACACTTTTCCGGAAATCGTCTCCCAGGTGCGTCACTATATGAAGCTCCACGTCCACCGCCAGGAGCTGCAGGCCGCCTTTACCGGCAACGTCCGCTTCACGAAGAATTTCTTTCTCCGGGCGGTGCCGGTGTTTCTGAAAAACCCGGTGATGGCCCTCAACTACTATCTCCTGGGGGTACGGCCCTACTCCTGCACCTATACCAATCCCGGTGCCTTCACCGTGCCGCCGGAGATGGCTCCCCATATTCAGGGCATGGAGGTGGTGCTGGGCCAGGCCACCGTGCCCCGGTGCCACTGCGCCTCCATCAGCTATGGAGACATCATGGAAATCACCTTTGCCGGCACCCAGGCCGAAACGGACACAGAGCGGGACTTTTTCCGCTTTCTGGTCCGGGAGGGCATCCCGGTGCGGATCGAGAGCAACCGATAAGAGGAGCATTTTATGTCTTACTGTGTCAACTGCGGCGTGGAGCTGGACCCCAGCGCCAAAACCTGTCCCCTGTGCGGGACGCCTGCCTGGCATCCGGAACTGGATGCGCCGCCCTACTTTCCCGCCAACTCCGCCGCCGTACAGCCCGCCTCCAGGCGAGAGGCCGCCATTCTGCTGACGGCTATGCTGGTGTCTGTGTCCCTGTGCTGCGGGCTTTTGAACCTGTTTCTGCCCACGGACCGCCCCTGGTCCCTGTACGTCATCGGGGCGGCGGTGATGCTGTGGGTCTGGTTCACCCTGCCTATGGTGCTGCGGCGGCTGCCGGTCTTTTTCCGGCTCACCGCCGATGTGGCGGCCATTGGCATCTATGTCTGGCTCATCTCCATCGACCTGGGCGGCAGCCGCTGGTTCCGGGGGCTGGCTCTGCCCATGATCGGTTGGGCTGGGGTGCTGGTCTTTCTTTTGAGCTTTCTGCTCCGGGGCGGACGGCGCTCCACCCTCTCCGCCATCGCCCTGGTCATCGGGGCGGGAGGTCTGCTGGCCATAGGCATCGAATTCTGCATCGACCGGTATTTCCGGGGCGTGTGGCAGCCGGGGTGGTCCCTGATCGTGCTGGCGGTCTGCGTGGGACTCATCATCCCCCTGCGGATCGTCCGGCGGGGGCCCTCTCTCCGGGAGGAGGCCCGCCGCCGCTTCAACCTGTAATTTTAAGGAGGCTTTCTTTATGAACATCTCTCAGATCATGGAAAAAATGATTGCGTTTTCCAACGGAAACCTGCACGACATCAACCATCTCATGTGCGTGTGGACCTACGCCAAAACCATCGGCGAGCTGGAGGGCCTGGACCGGAAGACCCAGGAAACTCTGGAGATCGCCGCAATCACCCATGACATCGCCTGCCCCCTGTGCCGGGAAAAATACGGCAATACTAACGGCAAGCGGCAGGAGGAAGAGGGCGGCCCCCTGGTACGGAGCTTTCTGGCGGATGCGGGCCTGCCCGGGGATCAGGTGGAGAGGGTAGCCTATCTGGTGGGCCATCACCATACCTACACGGATATTGACGGTATCGACTACCAGATTCTCATCGAAGCGGATTACATCGTAAACGCCTCCGAAAGCGGCTACAGCCCGGAAAACAGGAAGAACTTCCTGGAAGAGCACATGAAGACTGAAAGCGGTAAGCGGCTCCTCCGCTCCACTTTCTGTATGGAAACATAAAAAGATCGGTCCCATCACAATGGGACCGGATCTGAGACTGTCGATAAAGTGGTAAATTCTCCGCGACGGTAAGGTAGGGCAGCCGTTAGCGGCTCCGCCGCTTTACGGATGCCGCATACCCCTTGCGGGTGAAGGGTGTGCGCGGGACTACGCCCGCAGGCGTGTTTCGGAGCGCAACCGCCGCAAGGCGGCTCTTAGCGCGGAGATAACCCAAGAAAGGATACACCGTCGGCTCAAGCCAATCAGCGGATACTGCACCACCGCTGATTGGGAGCCTTCCTCGAAACAGGCTCACTTGATCCGCCACCGGCGGTGCTTCGCCTGTTTCCCTGCGCCATTGAAATTCTAAGTTTTCAGAACTCTTAGAAAGTTCTGAAAACTTGCTCAGCGGGGCAAAAAGACTTTTTTGACACGCTGAATCGCCGGTTCATTGAACCGGCGATTTTACTATAATCCGACGCTGTTCGGTATGCGTGGCGCTTTTTTCGGGACTTGAAGCTCGTCCGGCGTTTCTGAGGCTGCCTTATCGTGAAACCGCCAGCCTTACAGGCTGTTGACGGCAGCTTCCAGTTGACGCATGGCCTGTTCCAGAATGCTGCGGGGACAGGCAACATTGAGCCGCATATACCCGTTCAGGCTCCGGCCGAAGGCGCAGCCGTCATTGAGGCCCAGCTTTGCCTTCTGGATCATGAAGTCATGAAGCGCTTCGTTGCTCAGGCCCAGATCCCGGCAGTCCAGCCACATGAGGTAGGTGGCATCGGGGGTGTAGGTCCTGATCTTGGGGATGTGCTGTTTGCAGTAGTCCACCACGAAGTCGAAGTTGGCGGAAATGTAGGGCAAGAGCTGCTCCAGCCATTCCTCGCCTTCATTGAAGGCCACCTCCATGGCGGTGACGGAGAAGGCGTTGTTGCGGTGGATATCCATGTCGGTCCAGAATTTGTCGAACATGGCCTTCATGTGGGCATTGGGGAACACCGCGGTGCTGGCCTGAAGGCCCGCCAGATTGAAGGTCTTGGTGGCGGAAATGCCGGTGACCACATTGGCGGCGATCTCAGGGGAGAGGGAGGCGGTGGGGATGTGGCGCTTGCCGTGGAAGATGAGGTCGGAATGGATCTCGTCGCTGACCACCAGAACGTGGTGCTTCAGACACAGTTCCATCATCCGGCGCAGCTCATCCTCCGTCCAGACGATGCCCAGAGGATTGTGGGGGTTGCACAGCAGGAAGATGTCCGCGCTCCGGAGCTTTTCCTCGAAGTCGGCCCAGTCCACCGTCCATGCGCCGTCCTGCTCTACCAGCTGATTTTCAATGACGTGCCGGCCGGCCAGTTCAGTCATGTCATAGAACTCGCCGTACACGGGGGTCTGGATCAGAACATTGCCGTTCTGGGGGGTATAGAGCCGGATCATGACGCTGAGGGTCTGGACCACGCCGGGACTGAAGCTCATGAGGGCCGTGTCGGTGTCCCAGCCGTTGCGGCGCTTCTGCCAGTTCTTCACGGCCTCGAAATAGCTGGCGGGCCGGGCGGTGTAGCCCCAGATGCCCTCCTCGGCCCGGGCCTTCAGCGCGTCAATGACGGGCTGGGCGGTCCGGAAGTCCATATCCGCGATCCACAGGGGGATCACATCGTCGGTGCCGAACTTCTTGACCCGTTCGTCATACTTGGCGGAGAGGTTTTTGGAGCGGTCTACCACTTGGTCGAAATCATATTGCATGACTCCCACATCCTTTCTTTGCGTGTTCAGTGGCACGTCTGTATGCTTTGACTGATTACTAAGCAAGAACTGTGCCAAACCGCCGGGGCGGCGTAGCTATGCATGGAAACTCGTTGGAAAGCGGGAAAGCACATGAAATATCCGGGAGGGATTTTGGCAAATCGCCCAAATCCCTCCCGGACACTGCGGCTGCCCCGGAAAACAGGGCCGCGCACGATCGGTTTTTATTGGCTGAATTGGTATAAATGGTTATAGCTTTTTATCTTTGACCGATTTCCCACAGCTCCCGGCCCTTGGGTGTCAGCTGGCTGCCGCCCCGGCCCCGGCTGACGCGGGCCAGTCCCTGCTCCGCCATTTCGGTGAGGATGGTCCGGACCTCCTGCTGGGAGAGGGGAACATGGGACTCCCGGGCCTTTTGCAGCAGCTTGTCCCGGCCCATGGGCGTCCCGGCCTCGGAGGCAGCATACAGCTGGGCGAGCACGAACCGGAAGGAATCCGACATGGAGGGGGCCGGCGCGTCCTGCCGCGCTGCCGGGGCGGACGCCGGACGGGAGAGGGCGTCCCCGGAGAGCAGCAGGGTGGGGGGGAGGTCCTCCATGGTGATGTCCCGGTGGTCGGTATAGATGAAGTATTCCACCACGTTCCGCAGCTCCCGGATATTGCCGGGCCATGTGTGACGGCGGAAAAAGTCCTGCACCGGCTCCGTCAGGCGGAAGTCGCCGTTCAGCTCCCGGCGGAACTGATCCATCAGCAGAAACATATCGTCCCTCCGCTCCGTCAGGGGCGGGATGACCACCGGCAGGGTGTTCAACCGGTAATAGAGGTCCCGGCGGAAGGTGCCCTCCCGCACCTTCCGTTCCAGCGCCTCGTTGGTGGCGGCCACGATGCGGACGTCCACGTGGATGATGGAATTGCCGCCGACCCGCATGACCTCCCGCTCCTGCAAGGTCCGCAGCAGCTTGATCTGAAGAGCGGGGCTCATGCCCTCCACCTCGTCCAGAAACAGTGTGCCCCTGTGGGCCAGCTCAAAGAGGCCGGGGCGGCCGCCCTTTTTGGCTCCGGTGAAGGCCCCCTCCTCGTAGCCGAACAGCTCGCTTTCCAGCAGATTCTCCGGAAAAGCCGCCACGTTGATGGCCAGAAACGGCCCGGCCGCCCGGCGGGAGGCCCGGTGAACGGCGTGGGCGAACAGCTCCTTGCCGGTGCCGGTCTCGCCGATCAGAAGAATGGGACTTTCACTGTTGGCCATCCGGGTCAGGGTCTCCTTGGTCCTGCGGATGGCCGCCGACTGTCCGATCACATCGTCAAAGCTGTATTTGGCGTAGTAGCCCTTGTGGAGCAGTTGGCCCCGCAGTTCGTTCTGCCGGACCTCCACGTCGTTGAACCGCTGGAGCAGGGCGAAGGCGCCGATGCAGGCGTTCTGCCGGATGACCGGAACCACCTCCACGCTGAGGTTGACGCTGTTGACCTTGATGACCTTGGCGGGCAGCGTTTGCCGGGCGCGGAGACACGCGGCGAAGGGGATATAGGGAAAGACCTCCTCGCACCGCTTTCCCTGGATCAGCGCCGCGCTGACGCAGGTCATATCCTCCGCCTGACGGCTGCAGGCGAAGATCTCGCCCTTTTCGTTGATGCCGATGACGCCGTCCTCCAGACTCTCCAATAAAATATGGAATAGGCTTTCCAGACGGACGGACCGGGCAAACATCTGGTCAAAGCTGTAGTTGCTGGTGGCGACGCTGCGGGCGTACTCCTGAAAAGCAGGCCCCTCCAGCAGAGACTCCAGTCCCAGCCGCAGGGCGATCTCAATCATCATGCCGGAGGTGCAGACCCGCTGGCCGATATCAATGACCGTTTCCATCTTCGGCGGGACGTAGCGCATTTCATCCGGGGTCACGGCGATATGGACATCCTCCTCCAGCGACGCACCGGGGTAGAAGGGGATCCAGTGGATGTGGGTGATGCCGAACTGTTCCAGCTGGGCAATGGCCTCCCGGGCCATGGTCTCGGTCATGTTGACAAACAGCACCTTGCTGCCTGCGGGCAGCTCCTTCAGCTTCCGCAGCTCGCTCCACCGGAAGGATACCTCGATCGCCATGGTCTGGCTGTCCAGCGGGATGTGCTTGGCCAGCTCCTCCGGGGAACCGTAGGCGTCCGTGGAGGCTACAAACAGATCCGCCCGTTCCAGAACGCCTGCGGCGCTGCCGTCCAGCATGGAAAAGACGGAAATATCCGCCACATCGGAAAACAGCCCGGCGATGTCCTCGCCGTAGGACTTGCCTGCCCGGGGGTCTAAGGCGATGACGGAGATCTTCTTTTTGGTCACCACAAAATCACTTCCTTTGACCAGTTTCTTCAACCATTTAATCATGGGCCGGGCGGTTTTACAAGAGAAATCGCAGAATTTGTCAAAAAAGAAGTTGGCACGGAATCTGCTTTCTATTGTGACGATCTGATATATGGCATCTGAAAAACAAGAAGGAGGAGCGTTCCCATGATCACCAAAGAAGAACTGCTGACACTGCTGCGCCAGGAGGTAGTCCCGGCCCTTGGCTGCACGGAGCCGGTGTGCGTGGCTCTGGCCGCCGCAGACGCCCATCATGCCGTGGGAGGCAGCATCGTCTCCGTGAAGGTGGAGGTAAACCCCGGCATCTACAAAAACGGCATGAGCGTGGGAATTCCCGGTTTCCCCCGGGTGGGCCTGAACTATGCCGCCGCGCTGGGCGCCCGCCTGAGCAACCCGGAGAAGGGCTTGCAGCTGCTGGCGGACATTGATGAGACCGTCACCGCCGACGCCATCGCTCTGGCGGAGGCGCGCCGTGTTACTGTTGCGATCAAGCATGACGAGGCGCAGCTCTATGTCCGGGCGGAGGTCACCACGGAGGCCGGTACCGGCATCAGCGAGATCCGGGGCACCCACTCCAATATCATCCTCACCCAGCGGAATGATGAAGTTCTGTTGGAAAAGGCATACAGCGCCGGTACACAGGACGACATCCACGCCCGCCTGATGCCCATGACGGTGGCGGAGATCCGGGCCGTGGTGGATCAGTGCAGCGAGGCGGAGCTGGCCCCCATGCTGGACGGCATGGAGATGAACGAAAAGCTGGCAGACTTCGGTCTGGAGCACCGGCTTGGCATCGGCATCGCCGCCGCACTGCAAAAGCAGGTCACGGAGGGCGCTATGGGGGACAACCTGTTCAGCCGCACCATGATGCGGGTAGCCAGCAGTGCCGAGGGCCGCATGAGCGGCTGTCCCTACGCCGTTATGAGCAGCGCCGGCAGCGGCAACCACGGCATCACCGCCGTTATCCCCGTGGTGGAGATGGCCCATCATCTGGGGGCCTCTAACGAGATGCTGGAAAAGGCGCTGGCCTTCTCCCACGTGCTGAACGTCTACATCAAGTCCTTTACCGGGAAGCTGTCCGCCACCTGCGGCTGCGGTGTTTCCGCCGCTACGGCTGCTGCGGCCGCTATGGTGTGGCTCATGGGCGGCACGGACGAGCAGATCGGCAAGGCCATCATCAATATGAGCGGCAACCTCACCGGCATGATCTGCGACGGCGGCAAGATCGGCTGCGCACTGAAGCTGGCTACCGCCACCAACGCCGCCATGATGTGCGCCTATCTGGCGATGAGCGATGTGGTCCTCCAGGCCACGGACGGCATCTGCGGCGCGACCCCCGAGCAGGCCATCCGCAATATGGGCCGGGTCAGTACCCCGGGCATGGTGGAGACCGACCGGACCATTCTGGAGATCATGATGGAAAAAAGTCAGGAGGACTGAACGCCGCCGCTGAAAAGCGATTCCTGAAGATCGAACCGTGGTGCAGCAGAAACTCCCGGAGCCCTTGTGTACAAGGGCTCCGGGAGTTCTTTGCGATATGTGGAGAGGATCGGCAGGGGAGGGGGTCACACCAGCAGCACGGTGATGTCGTTGACATTGGTGCCGGTAGGTCCGGTGACGATCAGCCCGCCGCAGGCTTTCAGGGCGTGATAAGCGTCGTTGTCCGCCAGCGTTTTGTCGATGGAAATGCCCAGAGCGGCCAGAGCGTCCGCCGTGGCGCCGTCGGTGATGCCGCCGGCCGCGTCCGTGGGACCGTCGGTGCCGTCAGAGCCGACGGAGGCCACCACCGCTTCCAATCCTGCCAGTCCTTCCGCTGCTGCCAGCGCCAATTCCTGATTCCGTCCGCCCAGACCGTGGCCCGTCAGATGGACCACCGTCTCGCCGCCTAAGATATAGGCGGTTTTTTCGCCCTTTCCGGCGTGGGTCCCCGCCATGGCGGACAGGAAGCGGCCTGCTTCCCGGGCCTCGCATTGGAGCCGGTCCGTCAGAAGGCAGGTCCGGTAGCCCAGCGCTTCCGCACGGGCCGCCGCGTCCCGGCAGAGCTGGGCCACGCTGCCGGTGATGACCGTGGTGACGTTATCCAGCACCTTGGGCGGTTCCTGCTCCAGCAAGTCCAGCGCTTGCGGGCTGAGGGTCAGACCGTACCGGCTCACAAGGGCCATGGCCTGCGCCGTTGTGGTGCTGTCCGGATAGGCGGGGCCGGAGGCGATCATATCCGGGGGATCTCCGATGACGTCGGAGAGGAGGATGGCATACACATGGGCCGGGGCGCAGAGCTGGGCGAACCGCCCGCCCTTGACGCCGGAGAGCCGCTTGCGGATGGTGTTGATCTGGGTGATGTCCGCGCCGCAGGCCAGCATCTGGCCGGTGATGTCCTCCAGCTCCGCCAGAGGCACCAGAGGGCGCTCAAACAGGGCGGAGCCGCCTCCGGACACCAGAAACAGCACCCGGTCCCTTGCGCAGAGGCCGCTGACCGCCGCCAGCGCCGCCTCCGTGGCCCGGACGGAATGTTCATCCGGAACGGGATGGCCCGCCTCGTAAATGGCCAGATCACCGATGGGGCCTTGGCTGTGGCCGTATTTCGTCACCACCACGCCCTGTTCGATGGCGCTGCCCAGCGCGTCGTAAGCGGCTTTTGCGGTCTGCCACCCGGCTTTGCCGATGGAGACCAGCACCGTCCGCCCCTGACAGGGGGGCAGCTGGGCCAGCGCCCGCTGAATGGCGGCGTCCGGCACCGAGGCTTCAATGGCGCTGCGGCAGATATCCTCCGCATCCCGGCGGAGGGTTTGCAGGGTTTTGCTGTCCATCGTCAGATTCCCCTTTCATAAATCGGCATTCTGCCTGAAAACTTACGGATTTACCACATTTTCCGGTGCTCCGCTCAGAAACGCCCTGATATTGTTCACGGTGCAGTCCATGATCCGCTGGCGACTTCCCTGAGAGCCCCAGGACATATGGGGGGTGATGATGCAGTTTTTCGCCGTCAGCAGGGGATTGTCGGCCCGGATGGGCTCCGTGGAGACCACGTCCAGCCCGGCGTAGGCCACCTTGCCGCTGTTCAGGGCGTCCGCCAGATCCTGCTCTACCACCATCTGTCCACGGCTGTTGTTGAGGATGATCACGCCGTCCTTCATCTTGGCGATGTTCTCCTTGTTGATGATGCCCACGTTGAAGTCCGCTAAGGGCATCTGGAGGGCCAGCACGTCGGACCGGGCAAACAGGCCGTCCAGATCCACGAATTCCACCCCCAGATCCTTAGCGGCCTGAGACTGGGAGCGGTTGTAGGCGATGATGTGCATCCCCAGTCCCTTGGCGGCCTCGGCGGTGTGGATGCCGATGCGGCCGCAGCCCAGCAGACCGAAGGTCTTGCCCGCCAGCTCGATGAGGGGATAGTCCCAGTAGCACCAGTCCGGGCTGTTCTGCCATTTGCCCTCGTGGACGGTGCGGTCATGGTGGCCGATGTGCAGGCAGGCCTCCAGCATCAGGGCGATGGTGAACTGGCTGACGGAATAGCCGCCGTAGTTGGGCACGTTGCACACGGGGATGCCCTTTTCCTTGGCGTAAACCACGTCCACCACGTTGTAGCCGGTGGCCATCACTGCGATGAACTTCAGGTTGGGGCAGTTGTCAATGACCTTCCGTGTCACGGGGGCCTTATTGATGACGGCAATCTCCGCATCACCGATCCGGCGGATGGTTTCATCCTCATCGGTCAGGCCGATGCGGTCATAGTATGTCACCTCACCCAAGGCTTCCAGCGGAGCCCAGCTCAGGTCGCCGGGGTTTTCCACGTAGCCGTCTGTTACAATGATCTTCATAGAATGTGCGCTCCTTCGCAAAACGGGATATCCTTTGTTGAAACTTACTGCTTGGGATTATAACCTTGTACCTGCCGGAGTGCAAGCAATTGTTTTCAAAAAGAGTGCTGCGGTTCATTTGAACCGCAGCACTTTTCCTAAAAACAGCCTGTGCTTGGCGTTACAGCCGGGTAAAGACGGTGTAGCCGCCCTCGGGGGCGTCAAAGAGGTTGACGCCGGAGATGGGCGTAATGGTCAGCTCGCCGTAGTCCGTGTTGTAGAGGTCAAGGGCGAAGGTGCCCTCCCGGAGTTGGTCGCCGCTGTAAAGGCCGAACTGGTAGACCATGCCCAGCTCCGTGGTGCCTAAATAGGTGCAGTAGCCGGCGATCTGAAGGGGCGCGTCGATGCTCACGATAACGTCGTTGATCTCCACGAGGCCGTTTTCGTGGATGCTCAGATAGTAGACGCCCTCATAGGAGGCACCGCTGGCCACGCTGTGATACACATTGGCGCACCACTTTCCGGCGGCGTAGCTGGGCATGGCGTTCCCCTGCGCCGTGATGCAGGCGGGCATGTCATATTTCCTGCCGTTTTTGTCCACGGCGTACACGGTCTCGTAGCCGCCGCCGAAGCCGTCCTCATAGACACCGGACTCAAAGCTCACGATGTCCCGGAAACCGTAGAGCGGGCCGCCGGAGCAGAGGCATCCATGCCAGAGACCGCCGAAGATGTCGATGTACTCCACCGTGCCCTCCGTGGTCAGGAGGAACACATAGGGGCAGAAATCCTGTCCGCTGGCACCTACGAAAATGTCCTGATAGTCGCCGTAGCACCCGGCCACGGGGTATTCCGTATCATACGCGAAGCCGTAGGATCGGCGGTAGGTCTCGCTGTCCGGGAAATCCCTCGACTGGCTCTTGGAAAAAGAGACCGATACGCCGTCATCGGTGAGCCAGGCGGACACGAAAGCGTCCTCGGACTGGGGGCCGCCGTCCGCCCAGTCGCCGGGGCCGGGCTCCACGAGCACCGGCTCATAATACCATCCGTTGCCCCCCGCGATAGAGGCGACAGGCTGGAAGGCGGTGAAGGTGCCGTCCCCGTTGGGGCAGAACCTGGCGAGATCCAGAGAGAAGTTTTCCTCCGCCACCGTCCAGGCCCGGAGTGCCGCCAGATCAATGGCGATGCCGCCGTAGTTTTCATCCTCCGGCGAAAGGCCTCCCGTGCCCCAGGGGGCGTAATGGGAATCGAACTGCCGGGCCGCGCCCCGGCGCAGGGCGGCGATAAAGTCCCCCTCGTCCACGTGGAAGCGGTCCAGAAGCTCCAGGTTGTCCGGCCGCTGGCCGGTCTCAAAATCGTAGTGATACACCGCGTAGTCGATGAGGTCGCTGGTCCAGCCCAACACGCGGATGGAAAGGCTCAGCAGGCTGTCGTTCCAATAGCTCTGCCATGTGACCTCCATGTACTGAGAGTTGGGCGTTTCTCCCGATTCGGCGGCGTCCAGCGTGGCCTGCACGTCATTTCCGAAGCTCTCCATGATCTCCCAGTTGATGGCCTTGGCCTCCGGCGTGTCGGCCTCCAGCTGCGGAACGTGACAGATGTAGGAATATTCCGCGCCGTATTCGTCGGTGAAGGAGTCCTCCTCGTCATAGACCTCGGTGATGAGGCTGTCATCATAGACCTTTTTCGACACGGACGGTGCGGACGGCCCGGAGGAGCCGGGCTTGGGAACGGGTTTCTTGCCGCAGGCGGTCAGCTGGGCGCAGAGTCCAAGGCAAAGGAGCGCGCTCAGCGTCCGGTAAAGGATGCGATGGTGCTTCATGTCTGGTCCTCCTATCTAACCATAGTATTCGATATTGGCTTCCGCTGTGAACAGCGTCACTGACGCACATCTCTCATAGGCGGACTTTTGTTCTTGTATAACAACATCATACCATGCCGGTGGATGGTGAATCAAGGGGTATCTGTGCCAAAACCGCAACAAAAACCACCTTTTTGTGCGCACTGACCGCTGTTTGACCGCTATGGAGCCATCTTGCCCACAAAAAAGAGCAGTTTTGAGACGGTGATCCCAAAACTGCTCCATGCGGGCCGTATTTCGGATATTACGCCTTGCCCTTGGCGGCGAGGGCCGCCTTGGCGAAGTTGCAGGCGAACAGCAGTCCCGCCAGCAGGAGGGAGGCGCCCAGTCCGGTGTAGAAAAATGCGATGAACCGGTCCGGGGCCACGCCGCTGGACCGCAGCCAGATGCCGCCGGTCATCATCACCGCCATGATGATGAAGGACTTCACATCGAAAAACTTGAGGAAGAAGTGCAGCTCCTCCTCGTAGGCGCTGATGCGGGCCGTGTGTTTGTTCACTAGCCGTCCGAAAATGAAGATCTGGAATACGGTGAATACAACGGCGGACAGCAGATAATTGACGATCGTGCGGTAGGGAGGGCAGGCCAGCAGGCCGATGCGCAGAATGTTGAAGCCCGCCGCGCTCCAGACCAGAGCGGCAATGAGCAGCAGAGTGTTCCGTCTGACTTTCACGGTTGGTTCTCCTTGTGTGATCGAGCGGCGGCCGTGGACGCTTTTCCGGGGCGTTCGCCCGCTACGGCAGTTTTAAGCTGATTAAGGGGGTCACAGTTCAGAAAGGGTTGGGCAGTGGTTTGCTTATTCCAAGATGTTTAAAGCTAAGCGGGTGGCTGACTACTTGGACAGAGTTGCCGGTATAGCGAAAGACCAGAGGCAGAAATCCTCGTTGCTCGGCGACCGCGCCCAATTTTAACCAACCCCAACTGGCTTAGGCAGTGCAAGGCGGTACGAATTTCATTATCTGAAAGGACTACACCGGCCTCTTGAGCAGATGCCTTTAGAGATCCACGCTCCATTCCCCGCATAGCCTTAGAAGCCTCAGCCAATTGGCCCAGGAGGAAGAGAAATTCCTCGGCATGTATTCCGGCAGCACGAAAAAAAGCGGTAGTTTGCGGAGCGGAATCCATAGTGACATAGGAGCTTGAGTCAGATCTATGCTGTTCCCAACTTTTTTTCAGTAGAACTGGTAGGGCACTGTATGTAATGATGGACCCTTCGCCAAGACAGGATAAATACTCTAAGTAATTATACAGTTCACGAACATTACCAGGGTATGGGTGATTAAGAAAGACTTCCATAGCCTCGTCCGTTAAGGTGAACGAACTTCCCAATGTGCGCTGAATCGCATGAATTAGAAGCGGAATATCCCCTTTGCGCTCACAAAGCGGCGGTATGGAAAGCGGGAGCGTGCTCAGCCGATAAAACAAGTCTTTGCGAAAAGTCTTCTCTTGAATCATAGTTTTTCTTACCCATTAGAATCACCTCGACCAATTGATGACCAATTATATCGAAAATTTGACCAATTGAAAAGGGAGGATGGCCAATCTTTTTGTAAACAATGGGAAAAAACGGGAAATTGCTGAGAATTTTTCCAAAAACGCAGGGGGATATACTTGGCACAAATATTGCTATTATTTTTGCCAAGTTGGCACAAGCACAAGAGCGAAACGGCAGATATAATTGCCAGATGTGAGATGCTCACACAGAAAAGGAGGAACAAAAACATGGAACAACAGGAGGGAGCTCGTAGGATTGTGCGGGACTGCATAGGGATCAAACCAGATGATCAAGTCCTGTTAATTACAGATACAGGGCGTCCGCCCGCCGTGGAGCAGGCACTCTATGAAGCTTGTATAGAGGCCGGAGCAATTCCTAAGAGGCTTAGCTTTGATGGCGTACTGAAAGATGGTCAGCCTCCAGAGGCAATTTCTATAGCTATGAAACAGGCAAATGTCGTGATTTGCATTACCACTAGTACGCTTGGATATTCTGCTGCAGCTAAGACATGCACGCAGCAAGGAGGTCGGGTCATTGTAATGACCGAGGCCACAGAGGAGCTTTTAACAAACAAAGCGTTAGAAGCTGATTTTGTCAACCTTCAAGGGCGAGTCCAAGCCGTGATGAAGGCGTTTGACCAGGCAAAAAAGGTCCGAGTCACCACCCAGAAAGGAACAGATCTTTCTTTTCACATTGATGGCCGCACATCTCACTGCTGTAAGGGCACGTGTTTGGACCCCGGCACAATGGCAGCTGTCCCAGATATGGAGGTCTATATCGCCCCAATAGAGAACACGATGGCGGGAACTTTGATTGCTGATGTGATGGGCACCGGAATGGGGCTGCTCACCCAGCCGATCCATTTAGAGATCCAAGACGGAAAAGCCTACAGGATTACTGGCGGCACTCAAGCCGATCACCTGCGGAAAAAGGTTGAAAACATACCAGGAGGCACCGTTGTGGCGGAATTTGCTATCGGCCTGAACCCCTGTGCTACACCGACTGGAAGCATTGTGATCGATGAAGGAATCTATGGCACTGGCCACTTTGCATTGGGCAGCAATACTGGTTTTGGCGGAAATAATGTCTGCCCTCAGCATTTGGACCTGGTCTATGAAAAGCCTACAATTTATCTGGACGAGTCTTTGTTTATGAAGGATGGCGTCCTGACTGAATTATAATGATTCATTCGGAGCAAATAAAGTTCCGTGTGATAAAAAGAAAAATGAGGAGGATTTAGTAATGTTAAAGAAGAGACTGACTAAAATCGCAGCGCTTTGCATCGCATCGACCCTGTTGTTGGCCGGGTGCTCCGGTGAATCAACAAAATCTTCCCCCAATCCTGACAGCGAAAAGGATTCTGCTGCTGCAGCCCCCATTGTGCTGAAATTTAGCGATGTTAATGCCGAACAGTCACCTGCAGGAATATTCTGCCTCAAATTTAAGGAATTAGTGGAGGAACGAACAGAAGGCCGCGTGCAGATTGAAAACTATTTCGGAGGAACTTTAACCGCTAATAACATCGAGGGCACCCAGACTGGTATTGCCGATTTGAGCCAGCATGATGTCAGTGAGGTAACAGATCTGTGCGCAGCCCTGTCTATCTTAGAGGCGCCATTCCTTTTTGATAGTGAAGAGGAACTCTTTAAAGTTACAGATCCCGAATCTCCCATCATGGATCGGCTGAATGAGGAGTTGAGCGGTACAGGCGTACGTCTGCTTGCCACTTATTCTTGGGGCAATCAGAACCTGCTGACTACGAGTAAGCCCGTCTATTGTGAAGAAGACTTGAAGGGAATGAAGATCCGTGTTATTCCCAGCCAAATCTTTATGGAGACCATGTCCGCTATGGGGGCGACCCCTTCCCCCATGGGTTGGAGTGAAGTAGTCACCTCGTTGATCACCAAAATGATCGACGGTACCGGTATGCCGTTCTCTAACATTGTGGATACCGGCTTGCACGAGATCGAGGGGTATTGCATTATGACCGGGCATAACCCTACCCTATCCGGTGTATTTATCAATGAAGCAAGCTGGAACAAATTGAGCGAGGATGACCAGAAGATCTTGGAGCAGGCCGGTGTGGAAGCGCGCCAGGCAGTCTACGAGAGCTTTTCCGCCAACGAAGAAGCCGCCCGGACCCAAGCAGGTCCCAACCACGCAGCAGTCAGTACCAGTGAGCAAGGCGCCGGACGATGGTTACGATGGGTATTATAACGATGTGCTGCCCATCGACAGCAGTGAGCTGCCAGAGCAGATGGATCCGGCGCTGATGAAACAGATCATTATACTGC
>ERZ1106951.1700-NODE-1700-length-18859-cov-7.353170_pt1 | contig 18859 bp, 11 predicted proteins | sample MGYA00403676_ERZ1106951 | MGnify/ENA primary metagenome ERZ1106951 (study PRJEB35170, sample SAMEA104062398) | human gut metagenome | biome: human gut; feature: human-associated habitat; material: faeces | place: Denmark | collected 2012-04-23 ...
GACTTCACTCAGCCGGAGCCTGCAAACAATTTTGCGCATAAATCTTGACGGCACCACATCTCCACGGAACACATCGAATTTTCGCGGCTTCGTAAAACGGAAAGCGTCACCTTATGAACAGTCCCTTGCCGAGAGAAAAATAAATCGCTGGAAACGGGAACGCCCCCGGCGCTGTGCGTCTGGCACAGTGTCGGGGGCGTTTTTTATGTCTTAGTTTTGAGCCAGTTCATTTAGGAGATGAGGCGGGCATTCAATTCTCAGCAGTCTTTTGGGTTTGGTAAATTACAGCCCGCCTCCGCCTTTGTTTCCGCCAAACTCGCATCCGTGTGTATGGTCATGTCCATAATACCATCTCCCGTAGCGATACCCATAGTGCGGCGGGCAGTTTGCACAGTCACCAGTACAGCGCCCGTGGTGAGACTGGCTTTCCTTGCCCAAAAGACTTCCAACTACAAATGCCAAGCCGAGTTTTGAGAAGGACCCGAGCTTTGGCTCATTCTGCTCCGGCTCGTCATAATCTGCCTTATCTTCTATGGAAGCCTCTTCAACCACGTCATCTGCAAACATAGTCACATGGTTTCGCTTTGCTACAAGCTCAAGAACGTCATCGTCTGCTGAACCCCAAAGGTCTTCCAACTGCTCCTGCGTAAAGGCGCATTTTGCGGATTTCAACAACTCATTCATAGCTGATGTATCACAGCAACCGGAAAGGTCATAGATTTCATCCGGTGTGAACTGGACACCATTGGCAACCGCTTTCTTAATAAGCCGCGACGCTGCTTTCTCATCCATATACTCCTGCGCAACCTCAGCAACCTCGGCGGATGCTCCAAATGAAGTCAATGAGGACATCTTCTTGATCTGTGTGCTGGTTGCCCATTCGTAGAACTTCTCATAATAGGAGTCCCAATCCATTTATCGATCACGCCCTTCCAATAATTTCAGGAGTTTCCTCCACGGGCTTTGGAACAGAAAAACTCATGTGATGCTCAATAGAACATATTGTTCCTCTCAATTTGCTGCCTGAGCTTTCGTCTGGAACGAAAATCGCCTCACCTCGTTTCAAGGTACGATCCTCCGTTCGGTAGAACTTTTTCGTGTTTGTTTCATCCAGCTTTACAAGGCAGTAAACATATATATGGAAATCATCTGCTGCATACGGGTCATATTTTCCAATCGGGTCACTTCCGCTTTTTGACGTGCATTGGGGAGATGTCTCACCCACAACATTCTCGGAGGAATCATCTGGGATGATCGTTTCATCATCCTCGTTTTTATTAAAGCTATTGGACTCCGCTGCATCTATTGCTGCATTATATTCTTCCTCAGTCTCGTAGTCTTCTGGTGAAATCCCGTAGTCTGAGTCATCTTCATAGTAATCACGCCATCTGTGTTTTTCCCTGCTTAGAGCCTCATTATATTCGTCTCTTGTCTCATAATCGTTTGGATCGATACCGTATGCGCTGCCATCCTCGCAATTCAAATGCCAAGCATAGCGATTATCACGGGGAGCCATGTATGCGGCTGTGCTAATTGGTAAATCATCATCAGAATCAAAAGCCCCCATTGCGCCAAGTACACCGCCAAACTTGATGATGTCATCGGTGTCCTTAATTAGCCCCATGCCCATTGCAGCACCGGTTGCAGCGTATGGATCAATTTTCTTGCTGCGTTTTGTCCGATTTTTCTGCCTACGTTTTGCTGCAAGATAATCTAAGGTCATTGCTCCGGCAAGATCAATCAAGGTATCTATTACGGGAATGCGCTCACGTTTTTTTGACCGTTTTTTCTTGGACATGGGTACGCCTCCTTCCAATCAGGGGATGTCACTCAACGCCTAATGCTTTATAAACAGCGTCTTCCGCACTCTGATAGAAAATCAGGTTGAAGCAGCCGATTAGATCAGCGGGAGCTGTTCCGAGGTCAGCCGCAGAGGTAATGGGAAGAAGCACCTTCTTTGCACCGCTATCGAGGCAGACCTGGAGGGCATTTGCAAGCTCGTCCACCTTGAGCATCGTTCCGGCAATGCTGATCTCGCCCAGCACCGCCAGACTGCTGAGGGTCGGTTTCCCAAGCGCAATCGAGCAGAGTGCAATCAGCGTGGGAAGCGCAAGTTTCTCGGTCATGCCGATGCCCTGCAAATCCTGATAGTTGATGATATAGTCCTTTGTTGTTGTGCTAATCGCGCCGCTGATGCGGTTGCCGTTCGCTTTCAGATAGTTGAATGCGGTATTTGCCGATTCCTTGCACTTCCCGTCAGAGTTCAGTCCCGTCCGCTCAAACTTGCCGTTGCCGGGAAGCATCTGCGATTCCAGACGGAAGACACCAATCATGCCGCTCTTTCCTTGCGAAACTGTATAGACCTGACCGGGATTGCACATTCCTTCGGGGATGAGTTTTCCGCCTCCCTGTTCTGGAACAGAGACAAAATGTTCCTCAAAGGTGTCGTTATCAATGTACGAGAAATTGACGTCATAAAACTCCATGCCGCCCAGCTTTTTGAGTTGTTCCTTGACGCGGCGGCGCATTTCAAGCGCAAACTTGAGGATTTCTTCGAGCTGTTCTTTCGTGAACTCTCCGTCCGGATAGAGCAGCTTGATCATGCCGCCAACCATCTTGCGGACGGCAATGGTGTCGCGCTGGTTGAGGTTCTTGCCAAGGCGGAAATATTTGTCCAGTGCATCACCGTACTGCTCCTTGCGAAGCTCCCGAATAAACTCTGCCAGATAGTCGGTGATGAAGCCATAGTCGTTGGTGAAATGCTCCGGGCGGAACTTCGGTATCTCCCAACCGGGAATATAACAGTGCATACGGTCAAGGAACGCTGTGTCCGTTCCCATTTCGGGAGGGAATGGGTCAAAGAGGCTGGACGTTTTCAGCAGCACATCCACGCTCTGATTGATGTTGCCGACGAAGACCATAGAAGCGGTCGCAGCTTTTTCTTCCTTTCCACGGGCAAAGGAGCCGGATGCCATATAGTCCTTCATGATCTGGATGCCGTCCTTGTCCTTAAAGTTGATACCAGCAACTTCATCGAACGCTACGCAGTCCCACAAGCCGACCAAGCCCACAGTTTTTCTGCCCATGTTGTAGAACAGGTTCGCAACGGTAGTCTGCCCGCCGGAAACAAGAATGCTGTTCGGGGAGATTTCCTTGTAGATATGGGATTTTCCGGTGCTTCGCGGACCTAACTCACAGAGGTTGAAGTTGTTCTCGACAAGCGGCAGCATACGGGCAAGCAGAAGCCAGCGTTCGCGGTCATTCAGCTTATCCGGCTCCATACCGATAGAGCGAAGGAGTATCTTGATCCATTCTTCTTGCGTAAACGCTTTTCGCCCCTGCTTCAATTCCTCAATGTCCACATGAGGCATCTGAATAGGCGTGAGCTTATGAATGAGTATTGGGGATCTGCGTTTATCCTCTTCCACATATTCGTATTCAAGCTGGACAATGCACCAGATACCGCCGCAGAGAAGCCGATCATACTTAGTTGGGTAATCCTCAGAGATAGGAATTGCTTTGATTCCGAGATTGGAAAACTCTGCTTCATAGCTGTCCGTCTTAATGTTGAGATTAACCGTGATCTTGTCAATCACGGTATAGCTGCCTCGCTGACGGAGGACAGAAAGGATCTTCTGCGCCTCGTCGGGGCGGACGTAGTTTTCAGCCAGAATCCGCTTGACGTTTGCAACCCCGGTTTCAATGACATCCTCGTCATCGGAACTGCAATACTGTCCAAGAAGAAACTCAAGGACATAAACGGGGACATTTGCCCCTTCCTTGATTTTCTTTGTAAGGTCTTTGCGGACAATCCTGCCGTCGAATACCTTGCGCAGTTTGCTGTCGATTACAGCGTTTGCATCCTCTGTTGATACCGTATCAATATACTCGCTCATTTTCTGTTTCTCCCTCACAGGTCAAATCCGAAGTCATCCGCAAAGGCAATGTCAATATGGAACTCAGCCTCTTCCGGGACATCTGTATCATTGGCAATAACAAGGCGGTAAATCTTGTTTTTGTCATAGGCACCGGCTTTCAAATTGAGGCGCACACGGAAGACGCGCTCGGAAGCATTTGTGCTTGTACGGTCTGCAATGACAGTCTGACGGTCGCTGATGACCACGCCCTCATCATCCGTCATATAGATGTAGTAGGTGCAGGGCTGAATCTTCTCTCCGACAGGCTGACGCTGGTAGAAATCCAGAGAGAATAGCAGGTTGGACACCTTGCGGCTTTCGCTCAACAGCTTCAATTCTGCGTTGGAAACCTCCACATACTTCTTGCTTGTGGAGCGGAGATTCTTGAAACTAATAATAGGCACAACAAGCTCCTGCAAGCTGATACCGCCGTGGACATAGTTCTCACCGCCACCAGAAACCCGTATGCGTGTGGAATCAAAAGGCGTGTAGCCCTTGACCGGCGTGCCGCCGATCTCACCGTCAAGTTGAACCGGCATAAGGTACTCCGCTACTGCGGAAGGTTCTGTCAGTGAATATCGACGTCCGATTTCATATACCTTGCCGCTGATCGCGTCCTTACCCAGCTTATCGCTTTCGGTCAAAGGACTGTATGTGTAGAGGAAACCGTGATCTGCGGTGATGAAAATGTCTGTACCCTGCATATCGTTGATGACAATACGAAGAATATTGGAAAGCTCCTGCATAGCGTCTTCGCAAGCCTCAAACACCTTTTTCTCGGTTGGAGCTTTGTCACCAATAGCGTCAATCGTGTTGTGATAGATATATACGACTTCTTTGCCGCTCACAAGCTCACGCCGCTCGGCGCGTTTCATGTTCAGAACGTCCGTGTATTGAACTGCCACGCTGTTCATGTTAGCAGCACAGAGAATCTTGCCACGCTCATCAGTAGAGCGGGTGGGCATTTCGTCCACGAGAACATCCATGCCGTCATTGACAGACAGCTTTCGCCCCGGAAGGAGAGCCGCCATACCGAACTTTGTGATTGAGGGAAAAACTGCTTGAACAGCATCGAGCTTCGCTGTTCCCTTGGTTGTCCGGGTGATGGTATCGCATAGCTCCGCAGCAACTTCATATCTCAGAGCGTCGGATATGATCACGAAGGCGCGGGAGTTTTTCCCCGCAAGTGGCTTAACATAGTGAGAGTAGAAGTCTCTTTGCTTGCCGATCTCGGACACATAACCCAATGCGGCAAGGTTGTCAGAAATTGCTTTTGTCCAGCAGCCGGTCAGATCCTTGAGGAACCAGTTCTGATACAGCCCCTCAACGTAATCTGCCGCGTGTTTCAGCTTATCTTCCAGAAGCACATTGCTGTTCTTGAGAGTGCAGCCGAAGGCATAGTGGAAGTGCCGATAGAAGCTATCCATCTCATACGCCTTCTCCGTATAGAGCTTCCAGATTGCTTTCGGTTCTACGATATGGAAGCCCGCTACATTCTCCTGATAAAAGCTCTGCATCTTTGCAATGTAGTAGAGGCAGTCATAATAGTTGTTGAAGCGCTCAATCCATCCGGAGGTACGGCGGTTTTCAGCCGTTTTCAGCATCAGCTCGGTCTTTACCACATGATCTGCGATTTCAGCGAAGAAACGGCTCAGAATGACCTCGTGAATGGACGGGAAAATGTCTGCTGTCAGCAACGTTTCAATATCCTGCTTTTCAAAGCGGGAAGCAAGATGCAACTCCTGCTCCACGCTGCGACACAGCTCCCAAAGCGCACCGTTGTCCTCGCGGTTGCGCCATTCGTGGACAATACTGTAACAATACGCCTTGTTGGAATCAGAGATGAAACGCTCCAAGCCTTTGAGAACGCTGGGATTCATCGTCTGCGCAAGGGCAGTCAGCAGCACATGAGCGGAGAACAGGTTAAGCGTTTTTCCGTCCTCATGGATATAGCCCGTGTACTTGCGGACAAGCTGCCAGAAGGCGTCAATGTTACCGAACTTATTGATATTGCTGAGAACGGCATTGTTTTCCTCATCCTGTCCTGCAGAAAGGACAGCAATAAATACATCCTGCGCAGAGCCGCCGTTTAGTCCTGCCAGCACAGCCATAATGTCAATATGAAGCTGCAACGGTGTATGGTATTCTCGCCCAATTCTTTTCAGCCTTTCAATCCGCTCTTTGCTGTCAAAGAATTTTGCGTACAGTTTTACCGTCTTGCGCATCGCCGGACTTGCCTCAATATTCAGCTCATTCATGCGCGTGGAGATGAGGTCGGAACGGTATTCTTCACTGAATTTTTCAATATCCAGCAGCCAATTATCCTTTGGGTCTGCATAAGAGAAGGAATTATAAATCAGGTAATTGCCTGTTAGATCATCGTGCAGAAGCAACTTCTTGACAGTAAAGTTGTTCGTGCCGGTGAGCTTGATGACTGTCACATCAGGGATAGAAAGCTCGTCAAGCATAGACTCGAACTCTCGGTCCTCGTCCTGCCAGAAGATGATTCGTCTTTGATAGAACTCAGGCAGAGGGGCGGCAAAACGCTCCCGAAGTGAAAATTGTATGGATTCTGTGGACATAGTTCAACCTCTTTCCCTGATGCCATCTATCGCACGGCTGCATTCAGCAATAATATAATTGGGGATTGTATTATAACGCACCGGGTTAAGCTGGAACAGATAATCATTCTCTATATGGTATGTTTCGTTTATAAATTTTCTCATGATGTGATCTTCGTCAGTCGCCCCGAAAATCATCCTATATATTTGCAATCTTTCATAGTTGCTTTGTGCTGCATCGTAGATAGAAACAAGATTGGCGTTATTACAGGCAAAAGCACATAACTGCTGATAATCAAAATTGTCAATATCGGATGCGATCCTCATTGTTGCATCTGATATTTGGTCAGCACTCATTTCGTTTTCTCCAATCATCGGAGTTTGCCTTTTGTGCAATAAGTTTGATAACAGATGCCACGCCTCAGTATGCCCTTCTGTTATCTCAATGAGCCGACGCAGATAAATAGCCTTGCTTATTTTGTTCATCGGGCTTTCGATGTTACTCTTTGCAATTTGAATGGATGATTGAATATCTTCTTTTCTGATAGCAAGTTCACTCAAAAAACCCTCATTGTTTTCAAGGAACGCCGCAGTAGGTGTCCCTTCAAAGAAGTTGGGGTGGTTGTATATGGAATCAATAACGGGTTCCAAGTCATGAGTTAAGAGAAGAACCGTTTTTCCCCGCAGGCTATTGCCTCTGATAAATAGCATATCGAGAATAGCAAATTTTTTGTTCTGATCAAACGAAGAAATGGGATCATCAAGGACAAATAAATTCGCCTGATTGTATAGTGCTTGATACATAAAAAGCACAAGAGCAAAGGCATTTCGTTCTCCGTAGCTTAAATGTGATTTAACTCCTGAAACGGTTGTATCATTGCCGAAACATAGCCGTAGTTTGTACGAATGATCCGCAGATTCTTCAATGGAAACCGTATAGGAATACCCTGCGTTTTTAAGGAATGCGTTTATTTCTACTTGGTATTTATCGATTGTTCGCCTGATTTCGTTCTTCTGACGGTTTATTGCACCTTGTAATTGTCCAACAACGGTAAGAAGATTGTCAATCGCACTGTTGATAATCGTAACCTTATCAACGGTGAATTGCGTGTTCAAATGGGGTATATATGTTAGGTCGATTTTCTTGTCTTCGATTTCAGCGTTGATTCTGTCCACATCTTTTAGCGAGTCAAATCCAAGTCGCTTTAGAGACTGTAACTTTCTTAAAACGGTTTCAACATCTTGCTTTATCTGAACAAGATATGCCTTCTGCTCGGCAGACAAACCGGTAACGCTCATTGTAATACGGCGAACATTTTCATTTGTTTCTTCTGAGAAATAGTGACCTAACTTCTCAAACAGAGCCAAAATCTTTGAAAGATGCTCTATGGTTTTTGCGTCATATTCGGTTTTGACTTGTTCTATTTTCTCTCTTTGAGGCTCTATATCTCTGGCACAGAAGGGACATTTTGAGCTTAACTGCAAAAAATCTCTTCCAGTTGCTTGCCATTTAAGCCATGATGAGTTTTTCTCGGACTGCAAATAGTCACTATATTCCTCTAATCCGGTCGGAATATTTCTGATGAGATTGCCTTTGCTCAAGCCTTTTGCAAGTGCGCCGCTTGCAGAAATGCCAGTTCGAGCATTATTGCCGAAGCAAGTGACAAATTCATTAAGATCGGAAATAAGAGTCTCAAGTTCTGGCGTATCATCAAACATGGTGCGAATAGATGAAATAAGCTCGTTAATCTCGTCGGTAAGTTCATCGTAACGTGGGGTTTTGACAAAGATTTCAAAGCTATTTTTGACCAATTCATCCTCCATGAAAACATACTGATTGACGTATTCTTCGTTAAACACAGCGATGCGAATATCATCGGTCAGTCCCTCTACACGAGGAAGGAGAGTATCATCGGCTACCCCAATATGGGCATACGGAGTAAGCTTCTTCAAGCCATTCTCATCATGATTGGCGGCATATTCAATGGCTTTTGCAATAGTTGATTTTCCCGTCCCGTTGATCGCATACTTTATATTCAAGCGGTTATCTGAAATAGCAACAGTTCCGTGCGCAATGTTGTTGCAATTTGTAATGCTAATATTCACGATGATACCCTCCTTAATTTTTACTTTATCTTCGCCAGCACATCGGCAAACAGCTCGTAGTTGTGCTTCACGCCGTCATCGAGGTCGATCTGGATGTTCTGATCGGCAAGATGATGGACTTTCTCTTCGTACTTCTGAATCTCAAGAGCCTGTTCTTGGAGTTTTTTCTGCTGCTTGGTCAACTTCACACGCTCCGCAGCTCCGGCGTGTTCGATGGCGTCCGCGAGGTGGGTAAGCTGGGTGCGATAACGCTCCTGCTGCTCGTGAACATAGTCGGTGCGCATCCGGGCAAGAAGGTCACTCTGGTAGCGGTGCATATAGATCAGAGCCTTGAAGCCGTTCTTCTTGCCGCTGTCAAAGAGCCAGTAGATCGGACGCTTCTGATAGGTTTTCAGATGGTCGGCATAGAAGTCATTCAGGAAGTAGCTGCGGATGACTTCGCGGGGCGTACCCTTGCCGCCGAGCGCGTCAGCGATGAACTTGAGGTTTTCTTCCAGCGTTTCCTTGCCGTAGACAGTTTCCACCCACTTCACAAAACGTCCGGTGATGTCATCATCGAAGTAGTCATCGTCGCAGACGGGGATGATATTGTCCGTGTCGGGAATGATGGTACTGTACTTAGAAGCATCCCATTCACTACCGGCATAGGCAAGACCCGGCTCGTCCAGAGAATAGCGTCCGAACATACAACCAACGGCATAGGAAATAATAGATGTCACCCATTCATAAGCGTTCGGAACTTCGATTGCATTATCTCTTTCCTCAAGCGGAGGTAGTTCATGGCTTGAAATACGATATAATTCAGCATATCTTTCGTTAATCTGTGCAAGATTCTCCATAAACTGTTTGGACTCAGATGTAGCTAACGAAATGTGTTTTTCATACTCTTTAGAAAGAACAGCATTCTCATGGAATATAGCAGTAAAATCGAAACTTGTCTCTGCACAATTCCAATCCTTTTTTGCCAACAACATATTGGTCGATGCCAAACTTTCGATTTGACCAGACGAATCCAGAATGACTGGCAACTGTTTTATATCTTTTGTTTGCAAGTTGATTGAAGGATTCATCACATTAAAATAATATGTTGCAACACTTGAGTTCAACAATGCGAGGATGGCAATTAGTCGGTCAGCATTATTTACAAATATTGCAGGGCCTCCCATATCATATACGCATCCTGTTGGCAAATACCTAAAACCTGTTCCTCGGCTTGTTACTGCGGAATAAGTGATACCCTCTTTATACCAATATTCTTCTGATACGAGGTTTGAAGTTTTATTATTCTTATAAAACCAACGAGCTGATTCGCTCCAATCTACAACAACATCAATGTTGCCATAATATCGTCGGAAGTTGCCTCCTTTGGAGTAGAATACCCAACGATCACCAATCTTTGATTGAGCAACTTCCCACCAAAATCTAAGGTATGTTTCGTTGTCACCGGTTTTGTTAAGTGATGACATCTCAATCATCTCACCGAGAGCCGGATATTTTTCGTAGTTCTCAATAAATGCGTCAGAAACCCAGTAGGCTAATGTCGCTCCGGGGATTCTGAGGAAATCAGCTATACAATTTGTGGACAAATATTTTTTTGCAAGAAAATCATCTTTTTTGAGCTGTTGATCCTTGCTATCGACTAAACGACAAAAAGTGGTTTGGTATGTATTCATCCTGTGTTTTCGGAATACATACGACGCTGTTTGAACAACATCATTTCCAATTTCATCAAACGCCTTAATTCCCAGGTGAATGAGTGATATTAAGTTGTTGTTCAGGAAATCATAACGCATTCGCTCGAAACTCGCCAAAAACATAAACGAATGCATTGTAATCATAGCAACAAACCTGTTTGTGCTTGCAAAATCAGTACATCTCTGAATGAAAACAGCAAAAAGGTCTTGCTTTCCATCGGGGTATAACTCCTGAATTTTATTACTTAGTTTTGAACTATAACTTCTACCGCCCATATATGGAGGATTTGTCACAACAACATCGTACTTCTGAGCCATGACTTCTGCCACCTGAATCAGTGGCAGGATGCTATTCAGCACAATCTCGCGGAACATACTGATGTCCGCCCGCACTTCCTCCACTCTGGCATAAAGGGCAGCAAAGTCCACCTGAGAGATATTCAGGATAGAACCATATTCCTTTGCATCCCGCAGCTCGTCCATCAGCGTTCCAAAGTCCTTCTTGAGCTTCGGATCATTGTTGGTGAAGTATTCGACGGAACTGCTGTCCAGTCCGTTACTCTCGACGAGAGCATACACATGAGGCTGAATGCCACGGGAGAAGATGCGCCGGTCATACTGCCGTGCCTTCATCATGACGGCAAAATAGGCAAGCTGCGCCGCACGGTCATCAATATCGAGACCGTAGAGGTTGTTTTCAAGAATGCTCTGCGCCGCGTCCCTCTGACTATACCCGGTTGCCTCATAAATCTGCATCAGTACATCAAAGGCATAAACAAGGATATGACCGCTGCCCATGCAGGGGTCGATGACCTTGATGTCTTTCACATCCAGATTGGCATACTCTGCCTGAATCTCATCAAGCTGCTTGCGCACTTCCTGCGTCTGTTCCGCTTCGGGCAGATAATACTTCCAGCCCATTTTGTCAGCAATCAGCTTTTCCGTTGCAATGCGCTCGGATTCCGCCTCGTGCCAAGTCATTTCGTCCAAGCCGCGACCGTCCGCATAGATACCCTCGTTCTTGCGCTTGTCTACATAAATTCTGCCAAGGCTGTTCTCAACCATATAGCGGACGATCCAGTCCGGAGTGAAGAGCTGTGTTGCGGAAGGGATGCGCTCCTTGGTGATCTTCACATTTTTCTTGAGCAGCGCAAAAGTGTCATCCTTGAGTTCGGAGTTGTAATACTGATACAGCCAGCCGATGATCTGGACGGCATCCTGCCAGTCCTCTTCGGGGATGTCCGCGACCATGTGACCGAGAACGCTGTCCTGTTTCAGAATGTTGTTCGGTAGCAGAATCTCCGTATAGCCGCCCATTTTCTCAAACATACGGGGAAGAGGATCGTTCAGGGCGTTGCACTGCGTCAAAAGCAGATAGCGATAGAGACCTTCGGTGTCGTTGCTTTCGATATACTCCGCAACTTTTTCCCGGTTCAGTCCCGGAAGGTCAAGGTGCAGGACATCACTCAGAATCTCCGGCTTGAACGCGCCGGTACTGTCGGAAAAGACACGAATGTGGGAGGGCAGATAGTTGTTGACCTCCATAAAGCGCAGGGCAATAAAACGGTTGAACCAAGTGTAGGCAACCTCTTCCATAACCTGTGTGTAGCCTTTTGAGCGGATCTGATCGACAAGCTCCTTGCGCTGCTTCTGCTCATCGGCGGTCAATGCACGTCCGCCCACCGTTACGGCGTTTGCCTCGCCGCAGCCTTCCTTCGTGATTCCATACTGATAAGCTCTCTGCGACACCTGAGCGATCAGCTCGTTCCGCGCCCAGATTGCAAATCGCTGTATTGCACCTTTATTCATGCTCGTTATCTCCTAACTATGCGTGTATTACGCTTTCTCCTGCCCCAGTTCATCAAACATTGCCTTAACAGAGGGAGCGTTCTTTGTTAGCTTCTTGATGCTAAGGTCCTCCGCTTTATTGTTCGCAAGGCGAAGATTGTTCTCAGAGGAAAGAAGTGCTGCCTTGGTCTTCTGTAAATGGTCGATTGTTTTGTCAATCTCATCAATCGCCGTTGAGAACTTCTCGCTTGCCAGCCGATAGTTTCGGGCAAAGCCTTCCTTGAAGGCGTTCATGTTTTCCTCAAAGTTGCGAATGTCAACCTGCTGGTTGCGAACAATTTGAAGCTCCTGCCTGTATTGCAAGGAGTTTTTTGCCGCATTCCGCAGCAGCGTAATCATCGGAATGAAAAACTGCGGGCGGATGACATACATCTTCGGGTACTTATAGGACACATCCACAATGCCATTGTTATATAGCTCATTGTCGATCTCAAGAAGGGAGACAAGAATTGCATACTCGCAGCCCTTTTCGTTTCGATCCTTATCCAACTCTTTGAAAAAGTCCTCATTCTTGTGCTTGGTGGCGGTTTCATCAGCCTCGTTCTTCATTTCAAACATAATGGAGATGAACTCCGTACCATCTTCACCGCACTCACGGTAAATGAAGTCACCTTTGCTGCCGGTTTTGGCGTCGTTGTCTTTCTCAAAATAGGCGTTTGGAAAAGCCGTCATTCGGATCGCATTGAATTGTGTCAGGCAGTGCTGCTCCAAACTCTCACCGATCATCTTTGTTGATTGCCGTGCTTTGAAGTCTTTGTAATACTCAATCTGTTCGTCTTTCAGCTTGAGCTTTTCTTCATACTGCTCTTGAAGGGACTTCTCGCTCAGGCGGCTCTCAGTTTCCTTGTTCTTTAGTTCGCCCTTGAGGTCGGCAATCTCAGTCGCTTTTTGAGATAATTCCGCGTTCTTCTGTTCAACCGCCTCTGCAACAGCAAGTTTCTTTGCCGTTTCACTGGCGTCAAGTTTGGCTTGCAACTCTGCTATTTTTTGATCCTTCTCAGAAATCTCAGCATCTTTCTGAGTGATATTAGCAGTATGCTCTTTTTCCTCCTGCAAGCGAATTATCTCAAGCTCCTGTTCGCGTTGAGCATCCAACTCTTTTTTGCGACGATCAAGCTCTTTCTCGAACTCTCTATCACGCACTTGCTGTGCAATCTGGTCGTAGCCGCTTTCATCGACTTGAAATACTTCACCGCATTTGGGGCATCTAATTTCCTGCATACCATTCTGTCCCTTCTATAATGTTATCAGTTAATCTGCACACCGTCGCAGCCTTCCAATGTTTTCATCAGCTTCTCGCGGATTCCATCGACGTACCGGTCAATGTCCTCCTTAGATTGCAGACGCTTGACAGAGCAGAGGTCATACCGACGAAGCGTTGTGATTTTTGGCATTTTCGGGGCGGGCTGTGCTGTTCCTGTGCCTCCCTGTGTCGTTGCCTCCTGATGGGAAGCGGACATTACCTCCATGCGTCGGCAGATATTATCCTTGTATGTGAGAAGCTGGGTGATCATAGCGTCCAGCTCGGTGAGAGAAGATGCGTTCTTTGCCGCCTCACGCTTGCCGACAAAGTAATCGTCTGCCTGACGCAGCAGAACTCCTGCATCCCGTGCCTCGGTTGCAAGCTGATGAACGTCCTGCATACACTGACGGATGTTTTCGGCAACCTCATCCTTCTTCAAATCCAGCAGACCAGAGTATGCCGTTTTGACCTTCTGAATCAGCTCCGGTAGCTCACCAATGCGGTCATAGGGCTTCGGCTGTGCAAGGATGGTCGCAATGGTATGGAAGACCTCCAGCGAATCCGCGTCAGAAGCAAAGTAGTCACGTTCCTTATTCACGCGGTCCATCTGACGCCGTGCCTCATCATATACGCTGCGCTGCGACTTGAAGAAGAACTCCACACCCTCCATGTCCTCAGAGCAATCCAGTAGGTCTTCCTGACGCTGCACCATGCGGGTAAGCAGCGCAACGTTGTCCCTGCGCTGACTCAGAACATCATTCACGAGGTCGCGGGCTTTTGTGACAACTTCCTTTTCCGGGTAACGGAACTCAGAATAGGCTTTATCAAGAAGCTCCTGATAATGCTCCTGTTTTTGAGTAAAGGTGTCCAGCACAAAGCGGATCAGTCCGTCCTCGTCGGAAGGAATGTCCATCGCGCCAAGATAGTCCCGGAGGAAGGCAATGCTTTTGCGCATAAGGTCTTCGGAAGGGGCAATCCTTCGGGTAACGACGGCTTTGTCAATCTCGGATTTTTTCCGCAGATAATCAACCAGTCTGCGTTCGTCCTTGCCAACCAAAGCGCCGCCGTATTTGATGGATATTTTCTGCTGAGAAATCAAACGAGCAATCAGCGCAGCAATATCAATTTCACGCCAGCCGTAGGGAATCGCCTGATACCGGCGTTGCACATCGCCCATCGAGGTACTGAGCATCTTCTGATTTTGAAGCTCAAGCCACTGGCTGATCTCGTTCAGCGCATCCTCGTTGTTTGCGCCTTGACCGGTGAAGGCAATCTGCCCGTCATCCGTTCCATTCAGGATGGAAAGAATATCCGCGTCACTCTCTACGAAACGGTTGACCATGTTGAGCTTGGAATAGACGCTCTCAACCAAACCGTTCATCGCGGCATCCAGCTTGTCTTTCGCGTTGCCAGTCTTGATGTCCATGACCTCGCCGTGGACAATGACCTTTGCACCGACGATAGCTTTTTCAATATAGCTACGCGCTCTTTCTTCCAGAATACGCGCCTGTTGCTGCCGCTTGCGGATAATGTCCTGAATGCTTTCGGGAAGCTGAGATACGTTCCGCTGCTTGACATACTTGCGGATCTTCATCGCTTGTTCCAGCTCATCAAAATACGGTGTCTCATTGGACAGCACAACGATTGCTTCATTGTTGACCTGAGAATCCATAATGAGCCGTTCGTTCGGCGCACCGTAGTAGTCGCTTGCAACGGTCACAATGCGGAGCCGCATTCCTCCGCAAGCAGAGCCGTTCAGGGTCTCGTCAATGTATTGGTCATAGGCAAAGTCATACTTGCCATACTTGAATTTCTTAGAGGGATAGATTTCCCCGTAAACCGTTTGTGCAATGCTGGTGATGACCTGTGCGCTGTCAACCGGCGTGTTCTTGATGTCGATGGCAATGTCCTGTTCCTCATCCGTCAGGAAGGCATAGGTATCGCCGTTGCGAGAAATGTAGTTCTGCGAGAGAAGCCGTTCCAGTGAGGCGGAAACCGACGCCCGCAGCGCAATCTTATCTGTACGGATGTCATCGATCATAAGGATGGAGATATTGTCGATATTTGCCTTGATGTCCTCAATATAGCGCACAAGATACAGGAGCTTCAGAACACTGACATCCTGCTGCTCAAGTCCATCGTGATTGTCTGCCGCAGTCTGGCAGCGGTCGATAACCCGTCGGATGGGGCTTTCGAGGAATGTGTGAACTGTATTGTAAAACAGATGGAACGGAACCAGAGCGTTTTCATCCTTATCCTTCACATCCTGTGCTGCTTCTTGGAAGCCGGAGAGCATGGAACGCTCACCGCCGGACAGATGCTTACCGGAATTGCCGTGCTTGCGAATCTCGGCAAGCACCTTCTGGATCACGATGAACTGGTACGGTACAAAGGGGAAAGTTGCAGAAAACTCCGCACCATCCGTAAAGCCCTTGATGTCAAGAACGGGATTGTTGAAGGTATAGAGGTTTTTGAGTACGGCGTGTTCCTTGTCATAGACCATGCGAAGAAGCTGATCCGCCGCATCTGTTTTCGCCAGAACACGCTTTTTGATAACTTCATCAACGGAGGACGAGGAAAGGCTGAGGCGCGTATTGAAGCGTCCCTGAATTTTGGAAAAGTCATTGCCGGTGATATGGACAACGGAGTCAATCGCCTCCTGACTTGTCACCATGACCCAAACCTTGCCGTGGCAGCGAATGCCAATCTCTTCTACAAGAGATTGCAGATTGATCATCAAGTCACCATCGTCACCAATGTATTGACCGACTTCATCCACCATAAACAGCAGTCGGAAATCCTTGCCCTTGCCGTCTACATATTCCTGAATGTCAGCTACGAGCTGGGCGATGCTCAGTTCATTCGTTTCCTCACCATTGAACCAGTTCCGCGCCGCCTGTTCGCTCATGCCGAGCGTAGATTGCAGAACCGAAACAATGTCATCCTCAAAGAACGCAAAGGAATCGCGGGTCTCCGTCCAAGGCGCACCATTGACCTTCTCAAAGGCTTCGCGGAACTGCTGCGTCTTGCCTTGCTTTTCAATGAAGCGTTCCAGTTTGGCAATTTTCAGATCATCGCCGTAAAACCCGCAGTGATTGTAGAACATCTTTGCAAAGACGCGCAGCACTGCGGTCTTATCCTTCGTGAGAGGACCTTCGATGTCAATGTTGAAAAGGATAGACTGCGTAGGCACGGACACACTTTTAACCGCCTGAGCATACATCATCGGGTCATCAAACTTGTCCGCAAAATAGTCAATCGCTCTTTTGCCGCAGACCTCTTGATTGGAAAGTAGGTAAGAGAGAATTTTCAGGAAGTGAGATTTACCACTCCCAAAGAAGCCGGAAATCCACACGCCGATTTTATCTGTCGGCTGGTCGATAGCCTTTGTGTAGTTGTCAAAGAATGTGCGGAAGTGACGGCGAAGCTCCTTGGTAATTATGTATTCGCTGAGTTCCTGTTCCAAACTCCGGTCATCATCCTGCATAACCTTGATAACGCCGTTGATGTCTCTTTCGATGTCCTTCTGGAACATATTCTGTATTTTCACGTTGCTACCTCCATTACAGCAGATTGAATGCCCGATAATAGTTGCCTTCTTTGAACTCATCGAATAGGTTGAGCGTCTGTCCATTGAAGGTTCCGGGATAGAACATCACAATAGGGATGTCTTCAAAGAGATGCTGCATACTATCAAGCATCTTATGGGAACGCATAAACGGATGAATTTTTCCAATGCCTGTCATGAAGAGAACATCCTGCCCTTTGATATGGGGTGAATAGTCCATCTTGGCAAGGAGAGCTTCCGGTGTGGCGATCTTCTGCAACTGATCCAGAAGATACTTTTTGCCTCGTTTTTCTTCTAACCCTGCAACTGATTTCAGAATGCGCTTGTCCTCCAAAAGGGAGAGAAACACTTCATAAAGGTCGCACTCAATGATCCGATATGGCGTGTTCACCTCACTTTTTAATCTGCGAATATAATCCTGAACGATCAACTCATCCTCCGCTTTGTAGCAGAAAACATGGATACCAACCTCATTGCTCAGTCCTTTGTTTTCAAGGAAGTCCTTATTCGAGATACGCTCTTTGATCCGGTCCAACTCCTGTTTAATCATGTTTGTGTCCGCCTATCTATCCAAAGTAATTAAATGCCGAAAGTGCATCATAATCGTTGTTTGCTTCGATACCTCGTTCAAGCTCTTCACAGAGAAAAACGGGATTCAGCGTGGTGTCTTTCAGCCCATCCAGATACCCTGTCTCTATCAGCATCCGAACGAGAACACTTTTGATTTTGGTGATTGTCGCATCACTCCAAGCGGCAACAGAATCATCCTGTGCTTGCAGTCTGGAAAAGAACGCATTCATGTCTTTCCTTGAGAAGTTCATGTCCTGATTGCGGTATTTTTCGCCTATAACCTGAATCATAAACTCCCAGACCAGACGATTATACCTCATCACCGCGTATAGATTGATCTGCTTTGCAATATCATTTGGTGCAGAGGCAAGCTCGTGAACAAGCTGTTCGTTGCCGAGCGCGTCCAGCCGCTTATAACAGGCTCTTGCCAAACGGGAAACCTGTCTCTCTGTTGGATATTGAAAGAGGTTATCCTTCTTAATCCGCTCGATTGCCTCATCAATTTTCAAGCCGGAAACATAGTATTTTGCGGCAATTCTTATCTCGTAGAAGAGAAACTGTTCAGCAGTTAAGCTGCCGTTATAAGGGTGCGTCTGATCCATTATATTTGCTCCATTCCTAATAGCATACTGTATCATATTGCCTGTCCCATATTTAGGACTGTGTTGTGTTGTCAGGGACAAACTCCACGATGTCACCGATATTGCAGTCAAGGCAAATGCAGATTTTTCTCAGAGCTTCCATTGACACGTCTTCACCTTTTCTGAGCTTGGTCATTGTGCTTGAAGAAAGACCGGACGCCTTATGAAGATCACCCTTGCTCATTTCCTTATCGACGAGCAGTTTCCACAACTTTTTGTAGCTTGCTTTCATGACTTTCACCTCAGCAAAGTATGTAAAATAAATCTAACTTATATTATAGCACAAGAAGGTCTGCTATTCAATAGAGTTTCGTAAACTTTGGGTGAATACGACCGATTTGCACGAGATGTTCAATTTTTTCGAGTTGGATGATATACAGCTAAAGGGAAAGACTGTACCGGTCAAAAAGCCAGCACAGCCTTTTTGTTATTCTCTCTGGTTATCTCGAAATTGTTCAGGCTCTTGAACTACACTCGGCTTGAGGAAAATATCTACATTTGCCTTCATGGTGTCGATCAGCCGTGCTTCCTTTTTGAGCTTCGCACGTTCATCATAGATCCGCTGCTGTTCTTCGAGAAGCCTCTGCTGTTCCGCTTGCAGCGTCTTCAAGCTCGGCAGCTTTTCATCGCCTTGCATGGCAAGCAGTGTACTTCTTGCCGCCTCAAAGATCACAAGCTCGGCTTCGTGCTTTGCCTTGAAACTCGGCTTGT
>ERZ1106951.1703-NODE-1703-length-18855-cov-3.356489_pt1 | contig 18855 bp, 11 predicted proteins | sample MGYA00403676_ERZ1106951 | MGnify/ENA primary metagenome ERZ1106951 (study PRJEB35170, sample SAMEA104062398) | human gut metagenome | biome: human gut; feature: human-associated habitat; material: faeces | place: Denmark | collected 2012-04-23 ...
AAATTCGTTGTGACGTACTATATTTATATCCTTCAACAGTTGGAGGCCTAATTCCCCTTATATATGAAAACAACTGCAAAACAAATGAAAAGAAATGAATCAAAATAAAGATAACATGCTTTATATCAATGGTATTACAATTTTAATCCGTTTCGCTAATATTTCATAAATTCTCATTATTGTGACATTATTTGTGACATTATATTCGGGGAATTTTGCTACCTTTGCATCAAACTTCATAATATAGCAGTATGCCAAAATCAACATTATCCCTCGCCAAGAAGGAAAATAAGCAAGGTGAACATCACATTTTGGTGCGAATGGACATAACCCGTACCAACAGACCGCAGTTCAAGTCTCCAGTTACCGTAAAGGAGGAAGAATTTGTGGATGGTGAGATCTCTATCCCTAAAAGGGGCAAACTCAATACCGCCTATAGGGAAAACCTTATGAAGAAGAAAACGGATATAGAGGCTTTCGTTGCTTCGCTTAATGCCATTATCATGTCACTTCCAGAAGAAGCACTTACCCGAAAGGACATTCTTGAAGTCTATGAAATGGTGAAGACTGTCAATCCCTCAGAAATCAGTCGGACGACTATAATTTCCAAAAAGAGGGAACAGACTGAAGCAAATGCCGAGCTGGTCAAGAAACTACAGGATGCACGTAGGCCAAGCCTTTTGGAGTTTGTCCAAAATAGGATTGAGGGAATGGAAAATGGAAGTATCAAGCGTAAGGGTAACAACTACTCAAAAGGGACACTCCATACCTATAAAGGCTTCGCTGTGATACTTGAAAGTTTCTGCAAGGAACACCCTTTTGAATGGAATGACATCAATGAACGCTTGATAGACGAGTTCGTGCTTTACATGGAAAAATACGGCTACATGAAGAAGACCATCAACAAAAACCTTGCCGTATTCTCTGCCATGCTTAACGTTGCTTTCAAGGAAGGGTACAAGTTCAAGGCGTCCATTCTTGAACATTTCCCAAAGTTGCAGGTAAACAAGGAAGACATGGTTGTGGAAATATACCTTACCAACGAAGAACTTCAAGCCCTATATGATATGGAGCTTGAGGGAGAAGACGACCGTGTGCGTGATGTATTCCTTGTAGGTTGTTATACCAGCCAACGTTTCTCTGATTATTCTCGTATATCTGCAAAGAACGTTACTTTTCACGATGGTGTGGGCATCATTACACTTGTCCAGCAGAAAACCAATACAGAGGTTACCATTCCTATTCTCAATGATAACCTACTCCGTATATTTGAGAAGTACAACTACAACCTTCCGAATATCCAGAACCAACGTCTTAACAACAGAATAAAGGCAATATTGGAAACCCTTGCAGAAACCATGCCCAGCTTGAAGCATGAGCTTCCTACCAAGTTGACTCTTGACCATCAGAAAAAGGAGCAACAAAGCAACGAAACTTACAAGCGCAACAGTCAGGGTGAAGCACTCATACCCCGTTATAAGCTTGCCACGACTCACACAGCAAGACGTACCGGAATCACATTGATGTATCTTGAAAAGATTCTTGATACCTATGAAATGATGTCTATCAGCGGACACAAAACTGAAAGCGTCTTCAATGACTATATTAAGATTAGCGGCATTGAGCTTGCTACCAACATAGCAAAGAAAGTGGCGAAAGCCAGGAAAGAGTCAGAAGTAAAATCACTGCTTCTGCAACAATTTGAATCCATGACAGCCGAACAGCTTGCCAATTTGCTTGAACTTAGTAAAAATGGTGTAACCGTATAAACAGAAACTTATGAAAGAGAGCATCGAAGACATTACTGCCGACATTGAATATCAGTACGGCAAGAGCAATACGGAGAAGAACATCGAGTACATTCTATCCCTTTATAGCGAACGCGTCAAAGATGGTGAGCTTGACGACAATATTCCTGTACCATCCAATGAGGCAGCAGCCAAGACCATCCTTCTCATACTTGACAGACCCGAACTGCCATGGGAAACCATCTGTAAGGAAAGACGGGTAAAGAACGTGATGGAATATCTCTTCATACGTGCAACTGGTCATTATGAAGAAGTGCATGATTTTGTCAGCGGACTATTGCGCCATTACATCAAAGGTATAACACCACAGATGGTACTAACGTTTATGAATATTTGGAAACATGTGGTATACCAACAGAGGCCTTCTACCTTTACGGATGAGATATTATACCCCGAACATTCGGAGAAGATACTCGATACACTCCATTTCCTGCTTAACGGTGAAGTCGGCAGAGGTGCTGCACTTGCCATGGTCTGTGCCAGGGATGAAGGACTGGTAAGGAACATAGCCCATGCCAAAATCAGTACCGAGTTCAAACATGTATCAAAAACCGCTTATAACAACTATCTTCATGAACGGTTTACTGATAAGGAGAAGAATCGTATCATCAGTGCACTGAGGACACGGATAGGATACACAAAGGAAGATGACGGTCGTCTTTCTTTTTTGGCAGGCAAATTCACTCGCAAAAGCATACTTATACAGTGGTGGCGACTCATAAAGTCATTCATGAGTTAGTTTCCTTTTACACACAACAATAATGGCCCATACTTGATGAATGTCAAGTGTGGGCTTTTGCATTATTTACACCTTGCATTTTCAGCATTTATGCACTTTTCTGTTTGTGATTTTTGTTAATTATTTTAATAGAAATGTTTTCTGATGGTCGGCAAGTAATGACAATCCAAGATATTTCAGCTTCGTTTCAAACCATACTACTTTTGCAGTGCGAATCTACTTCAGACCTCACTGATGTAGTGAAGCCCGGGCAGGTGCGAGGCAAGCGTTTTGCCGTGAGGATCGCCAGCAACCCTGCCTACTATCATATGATTGACAAGGATAATTTCAATCCGTCTCAACCCGAGACTTTGGTCATTACCTCCGTAGAGACCTTGAAAGAGGCTTTCCAACAATGGGCGGAGGAACAGGAACAGTCACGTCAGGCAAACGCTAATGATGCCATGCTTGATGAATCTGTAGTATTGCAACGATTGGGCAAGAGCCGTGCCACGCTTTGGAGATGGAATGCTTCGGGTTATCTTACCTGTTATAAGATTGGAGGCAAAAACTGTTACAAGCAGTCCGATGTGGAACGTATAGAGAAAGGTTTGAGATGATAGGCTATGCAAACAATCCAATCCCGATTCAACCACCAAGCACGGATAACGTGGTAAAGAAATGGCATGAATCACGTATCAGCATGACGGAAGAATACGACACAGGAGCTGTTGTCATTAAAGTGAACGGCATACCAATCGGTACATTCGGCAATTTCAGCGCATCCATTGGAAAAGCCAAAAGCAAGAAGACATTCAATGTTTCTGCCATGACTGCAGCAGCATTGAGTGGTAAGAAGGTGCTCACGTATGAGGTAAACTTACCTGAAGGCAAGAACAAGATTCTTTATGTCGATACAGAACAGAGCAAGGCACATTGCAAGAAGACTCTTGCCAGGATCCTTGCTCTTGCCAACCTTCCCGAAGGTATAGACAATGAGCGTCTGGAGTTTCTTTCCTTACGCAAATACACTCCTAAAGAACGCATTGAAATCATAGAATGTGCTCTTGCAACAACCGAAGGAATCGGACTTGTCATCATTGATGGAGTACGTGACTTGCTTTTTGATATCAATGCTCCGCTGGAGGCTACACAAATCACTTCCATACTGATGCGCTGGACGGATGAATCTCAGATTCACATCCATACAATCCTCCATCAGAACAAGGGTGATGAGAATGCCAGAGGTCATATTGGAACAGAGATTAACAATAAGGCAGAAACCGTCATTAAGGTGGAAAAGGACAAGTCCGATGAAAACATCAGTAAGGTGTCCGCAGTGCTTACACGTGCACAGACTTTCCCCACCTTTGCATTCCGTATCAATGACCACATTCTTCCTGAACTTGTTGAGGACTATGTGTCCGAACCGAAGAAAGCCGGTCGTACAACAAAGAAAGAGTTTGACCCATACTTTGACATCACAAAAGAGCAGCATGAAACCGCTCTTGAAAGGATATTCCCGACCATGTTTGACGAGTTCAATTATGAAGACCTCCAGAACAAACTTGTCGAAGAACTTCGCATCATACTTGGCAGCTTCAATAAAAACAAGGCAGCAGCGGAAATCACTTTTCTCAGGAACAAAAGAATGGTTGTGCAGGATAACGGGAAACTCTACAGATACAATCGGGGAGGTTATCGCTACTGAACATGCGTACTATCTTCGATTACTTTACTTTATTCAAGGTGCATATATATAGAAATAAAGATGAGTAAAGTTACAACCGCATAAGAACCTGAATATTGGTGGGAATCCATTGTGTGAAATCCAAATGGTGGTGAGTATCTGATATGTTGGATGTGGACAGCTTGCTGGCTAAGGAGGGATATTTTATAAAATTCCGTAGCTTATTACGGCATTTTTTCTACGACCGCAGCCCAAGTGGCAGCTAAAAAAGCCGATAAGCGAAAGGGTAACCCTCTCGACACCCGTTTGACTACCTGTTCTATTCTTTTCCCTATCATCGTCGATGACGGTTTGCAAGGACGGAATTTTATAAAGCGACCATCGTAAAGTAAACAGTAAAACTAACATTAAAACGAAACTATCATGACCCAATATGCTGTATGCCACATCCAACGTGGCAATTCAAACGGCAGTGGATTAAGCACCCACATAGAGAGACAGACGAAAAGCGGAAAGCCGTTCATTCCTCAAAATGCAGATCCATCGAGGACACACCTCAATCGTGAACTGCTCTCATTCCCCGATGGAGTAAAAGACAGAAACGGTGCCATCAAGAACCGGCTTGCCAATGCCGGACTTAAACGTAAGATAGGCAAGAACCAAACAACCCACCTGTGTGCAATCTTATCCGGCAGCCATGACCGAATGATGAAGATACAGCAGGAGGGGCGATTGTCCGAATGGATTAATGCCAATATTCGCTGGTTAGAAGCTACATTCGGGAAGGAGAATTTGGTTTCCTGTGTGCTGCACATGGACGAGAAAACTCCCCATTTGCATGCTACGATTATTCCTATTGTAACCACAGAACGTAAGCGTCGAGAGAGGGAGGGGCAAAAGAAATACCGTACCGCAAAAGGAGGGCCACGGCTGAGTGCCGATGATGTGATGCATCGTTCCATGCTTACCAAATACCAGGACAGCTATGGCGAAGCCATGAAAGGCTTCGGGCTTGAACGTGGTGTAGTCGGTTCCATTGCAAAGCATGTTTCGAACAGTGACTACTACAAGCAGAAGATGGAAAGTATTCAGGAGAACATCGAGATGCTCATTCAAGAAACGGAAGCAAGACAAGTAAAATTAGCCAAGTTGAAAAAGGAGGAGGAAGCCGCTAAGGAGGGTAAGAATTTCATCCTTAGTCTATTCAATAAGGGTGACTTGGCAAAAGCAAGAAGCGCCATTGTCGAACAGACCGCACTGATTGAATCATTACAAAAACGAGTCCAAGCATTGGAGATGGAGAAAAAGCTATTGGTAGAGAAAGGTGAGAAAACCCGTTTCAATCTGGAGCAAACCTTGAAGAAGACAATCCGAGAATCGGATGCCTATAAAAAGGAGAACGAGAATCTGAAAGAGAAGAACAGGGAGCTTGACCGCAAGGCAAATCCCCATCGTTATAGGCTGTCTTCAGGGGCTACGCTCACTCACTTTTACATTTCTCCAAGACATGTACCATCGCCAAGCGTTCACATTTGGACACAAGTAAAAGATGAGATATTTGACGATGCCAAATATACCGAGTGGAACAATCCAGCCATGCAGAAATATCTGAATGATGAATTTACCGAATATGAACTTATCAATGCCATCTTTGAGCCATTTGAGCAGGTCAGCCAGATGCAAGCGAAGTTGCTTGATGCTTCCTTAGGCCTGATGGCAGGTGGCCCTGCACAGGCTCATGTTGGAACTGGTGGAGGTGGTTCATCGTCTGACATGCCGTGGGGCGAGAAGAAGCGTGATAGCAATATGGGGTCATCCAAACGAAAACGGTAACAATTGGTTTTAAACGAATAATAAAATGAACTTTTTTCAAATAAGAATCGCAGATTTTCGGAAATTTCTTCGTGAATCTGCAATCCTTTTTATAATTTTGTGTCCAAAATTTGACAATTCAATTAAATTACAACAAAATAAAGAATGTATTGCAGATTTAGTACAGAAAAAAAAGAAATAGCAAACCTGCAATTTAGGCTTTTATTAATATTGATTATCCATTATTTTTATGGCATACAATAAAGGAGAAATAGTTACCGCAAAAGTTACTTCAATTGTAGATTTTGGTGCTTTTGTTCAACTTGAAGACAAAGGGTCTGGTTTGGTTCATTTTACTGAGATTCCCGCTCGCAAATTTCATGTTAATGACATACTTAACGTTAACGATGAAATTAAGGTCATGATCTTAGGAGAAAAGGGTGTTGATCGTTTTGGTAATATAAAATATGAACTGAGCAAGAAAAAAGTTGATGAACAGAAAATTCGTGAGCAAGTAGCGGAAGACATCGTAAAATTAGAAGGTGAAGAAAAGTCCATACGTGAAATTTGGAAGATTTTTACGCAAATCAATAAATGTTTACTTCAATATATGAAGCAGCCGATTTTGCTTGATGTAAATACTGCAAAATTACACGCTTCTGACGGAAAACTCATTGTTAAAGCAAACACTGAGTCTAAATTTGAGTTGTTTCAAAAGTCTTTCAAGCAAAAGTTCGATACAGAACTTGTACCGTTAACGAAGGACTCTTGGAATTTCTATGCGAATATTGACACTCTTTCTCCTACCTTGCTTAAGACATTCGAGGAAGAATGTGAATGCTTGTATATGAACTTCTTCCCTCAACCATTTATTGAGGGAAGAATTTGGAATTATCAGAAAAACAAAAAAGAAGAGATAGAGGCTCAACTGGTGGATTGTTTTCCCAATATTGTTATCACATCAAACAAAGTTGGTGAACTTTCTTTTAGACAATCGTATGGCAGTCATTCACAAGCAAGAGACTTTAATTCTGCGTTAGGTGATATATTGAATGAAATTAAAAATGGTTGTACAGTAGAAGATGAAGAAACAGGAGAAACCAAAGAATATGCTCCTATCTCATTTGAGTTCGAGATAAATCCGTTAACAACGTTAGACAAATTCTTAATCGAGAGAAATGTTTTTGGTCAGCAAGAACATGAATCTGTTGTTATCGGAACCTTGAGAGGAGAAGTCTTTAGCTGCAACGGTGTTGAAATTGGCAAGCTTAAAAAAGTAAATTATCCAATCTTGACATTTGTTGTTGACAAGTCTAATATGACTGCGGTTGATAGACTTATCAGCGAAAAAAAACTCACGAAAGTTGCTACGGATTTAACTGGTGATTCCGAAAAAGTAAATCGTTTGCAGGAGTCTTTCGATTATATAACAGAAAACTTCGAGCAACTACGTAATCCTATGCTTGCAAGTTATCTTTTTGATGCAAGTAAGGCAACTCCAGTTGAAGAAGAAAAAATTAAAGAACGAGTAAAGTTGATAGAAGAGAATAAATTAAATTCTCATCTTAATGAATGGCAGGTTGAAGCAATAGCAAAAGCTGTAGAAGCAAAGGATTTAGCAGTAATTCAAGGACCTCCTGGAACTGGAAAATCTACAGCCATTGCCGAACTGATTTGGCAACTGGCATTGTCCAATCCAAAAGACAGGACTCTCCTAACATCAGAAGCAAACCTAGCTGTGGATAATGCTTTGGATCGTTTGAAGTTCTCAGAACACAATCTTGTTAAACCTATTCGTATAGGTGCTGGAGATAAATTTTCATCAGAAGGTTTGCCTTATGCAATAACCGAAATGATGAAATGGGCTGGTATTGACTTTTCTAAAAACTTTATCCTAAAGGAAGACAATGAAACAATTGAAGAGTCCGAGGAATACAAGCTGTTTAATCCAAACAATATTGTTTTGGTAAGATGGCTAAAAAACATCGTAAATAGGTCTCAAATACAAGATGAATCTATTGAGAAGGATTGGTTCCATTTCATGATGAATCTTCCTTTAGACCTTCGTAAGTTAGTGTTTAATCTTTATAGAAGCAATTGTAATGTAATTGGTGCTACATGTAGTTCGATTACAGAAAAGAACTATGCTGCAATAGAATTACATAAAGAAAACACAGAAAGTCGTTTTATGAAACGTTATAAAAATGTTTTCAAAGACGACGAACATCTTGCCTTTGATGTAGTTGTGCAAGATGAAGCATCAAAAGCAACCCCTTCAGAATTGTCCATGCCTTTAGTCTATGGTACAAAGTCGATTATAATTGGTGACCATCGTCAGTTGCCTCCAAATTTGGATAGAGAAGATATTCTTTATAAGCTTCACTATCAAGCATTGCAGTCTGTCGATGTTGAAGAAAAAGAACAAATTATTGAATTGGAGAAATTTGTTCGTCATAATTTTGATCAGTTAGAGAAATCGCATTTTGAACGATTGTTTATGCAAGCAAATACTTCTATAAAAGGAACGTTCAGAAAACAATACAGAATGCATCCTGACATCAACAAGGTTATTGAACAATTCTACACGAAGGACGGTGGATTGGAATGTGGTTTCATTAATGAAGACTATGAGTCAGAAGGAACACCATTCTCTCGTTATCATGGTATTGATATAGAGGGTCTTCTATCACCAGAAAACCATGTTGTGTGGATTGATACTAACTCTCCTGAGATTGCAGAGGGCACTTCGCGAACAAATAAAGGTGAGGTAGATGCAATAGAATGGGTTCTTTCTCAACTTGCAGAATCAGAATCATTCGCAAAGTATAACAGTAAATTCAGCAATGATGAAGATAAAGAGATTGGTTTAATCACCTTCTATGGCGCACAATTAAAGCAGCTCAGACGACTGCAAGCGAATTATTCTGGAAAACTAACATTGAAGCCAAGTTCTGTCGACAGATTCCAGGGCATGGAAAGAAACATTGTGATTGTTTCATTAGTACGCAGCAATTGTATTGCTGAAAATGACAAACAAGCGCCTGATTTCCGTGTTTATAAGGAATTAGGTTATAGAAAACAAAAAGATTTTGGTTTCGCCAAGTCGCCTAATCGTTTGAATGTGGCATTATCCCGAGCAAAGCGATTACTAATTATTGTCGGAAATAGTGCTCATTATTCAGCTTACAAGAATAAAGATGGTGAGGCTATATACAAAAATGTATTCGAAAGCATTAAGAACAATCCTAATGGTAGAGTCATAAGATGGGAACATAAGCTTATGAAAAAGCGTCCACGTCCTATCTCTAAGAATCGATCAGCTAATCTTAATACTAGAGATATTAATCCTGCAACAGACGGTCATTTAAGAGTGATAGAAACTTGGTTGCGTCCATACGCAGATCGTAATAATCCTAAGATTGCAGTTCTTGAGTTATCTACAAAAGCTGTCAAATGTCTTATTGGTAAAGACCAAGATGTGATTCGTAGTGCCAAGGTCGATGAATTCAATTTTCAGAATTTCATTAGGAATGCTAATAAAACAGAAACAGGAAAAGGCCTTGATTCACAAAACGAAATGGATATGCGCTATTTCGAGAGGAATGTATTACCCACAATCAGAAATTGGAAGAGGGTGATGCAAACAGAAAACGTCGATGTTGTTTATACAGTAGCAACTGCCGCTTATAGAACTGCACGTAATCGTGATGAAATTGTATCTTTCATCAAGGACAAAACAGGCATCAATGTCCGTATCTTATCAAAGAAAGAAGAATCTGTATCAACGATGTTTGCATACCTGTTCAGTTCAAGATACAAACAAGAAATGCTCACATCAGAGCATGTGATTATGATTGACCAAGGCGGTGGTTCTACGGAAGTTTCTGTATTCCGTCAAAACGATTTGGTAAATTCATATAGTATCAATCTCGGAACAACAGCATTAAGAAACATCTTGTTCCTTGATTCCGACAGAAACACTCCTGTTGAGGAGGCATTAAGCCGTAGTGACCAGAAAATTAAAGAACGTCTTGTTACGTTCTATAAAAACATGGGGGAAGCAATGACTTCTGATACGGAAAGTTTCTGTATTAGTGTTGGAACCGCGATTACACATGCCACGGGAGGCAAGAATAATGCAGCCCAGCATGATAGAGTAATGACAAGAGAAAAAATTGAAGACTGCATCAATACCTGTACAGAGGCAATATTGAGCCAATTTGATACGGTTGGAGATTTGAATGAATTTGATTTTGAAGCATCTAAAGGTAACAAGAAATTAGATGATCAAATTACTATGCGTCTTGGTCTGCCAATGTTCCTTTCGCTAATGGATAAATTTAACATCAAAGAAATCCATGTAAGCGGAACAGGACTATGGTATGGTATATATTTACAGCACTTACATAATATTTCAGACAAATAATTATGCAATACAACGATATAATAAACAACGGCACTCTTGTTTACAAATCGCAAGCAGGAGATAAAAAACTCCGTGAATGGCGAATCGAAGAAAGGACTTGTACGGTAAAATTTTACCGCACAGAACCTCTTACTGAATTTGATTCTATTATTTTACGATTGATTGATTCTACAGAAAGTGATAAGATAACCAGAGAAGAACTTGGTTTAACATTAGGATTTGATGTAGCCGACAGATTCTTTGGCTCTAAGCGATACTATAAAGATTCAGCAGAAGTGGCTCTATTCAATAAGTTATTGGATAGTGTAATGTCATGGAAACTTATTGTAGAGGAATCAGAAAAGGAAAAAACTGAGCCAGAAAACCTTGACCTCGATGATACTACTGAAAATAATGAGAATCCTGGAGAAAATGAAAAAAAATCGGATGCTCCTAAATATATTCGATTGACAAAACTTGGTCATAAAGCATTAGACATGAATTGCAAATTCTCTTTCTTCACTGGAGAAAAAATTGTCATGTCAAATGTTAACAAGTCAGAATGCATAGAAGATACAGAAAACTTTCCTTTCTTCTCTGCTCTGGACCTTTACACAGAAATAGACCATATTGAATCCTTGAATGATTATAATCCAGACGAAATTGATATAGACAACACCGATAACTTGATAAATCGTCTGAATCTTCAGTCTAAATCCTCTAATAATATTTTTGAGGCTCATGCTCTAAATTGCTGGAAATATGCAGTTAAGTATGTAAATATAAGTTTGTATCGATACAATAACGAACTTTATCCAATAATATTCAAAGGAGAAGATATATCTCAGGAAGCAACAAATGTTTTGTATCGAGAACACAATAATCACCTATATAATCAAAAAGTCAAAAAAGCACTTTATTATAAATTAATAAATAATGCTGATTCAGTAATCAATTATAATGAAATAAAGTATTTTGAAGACGAGCTTGACGAAGAAGACTATGTGTTGATTATAAAAGATTCTAGAACAGATTGGTCTGATAATTCAACATATGAATTTATTGTACAAAGCGAATATTGTACTGAAAATAATTGGGATATCATATCAAAATACTGTCCTGTAGATGTCATAATGGAGCATATCTCAGATGCTAATGCTTTATTTGACATGGTGACACTTTCTGCAAAACTTCCTATTTCATTCATTATTGCAAATTGTGCAAAATACGAATGGAAAATGAATGTTGTTATGTCTCGTAGTGAAATAACCACGGAACAAGCCCAAGAACTTATGATAAGCGAATCAAATTCCGATATTGAATGGGATTGGGAAATTGTAAAGCCGTACTTGGACATTAACTTTGTGCTCGCTAACATTGAACACCTTCATGTTGACTTTTACAATTTAACAGACTGGTTGCCAATTGAATATTACAATCTCATTGTTAGTAATCCTAGCAAAAACTGGAATTGGCTATTCTTTGTAAAGAATTCCAATACAGATCTTATTATTAAACATATTGAACAACTAAAACCATATGTAGGTATATATATAGGCATTATACTCGATAGAATTCTTACTGATCCAGAAATGGTTAAATCTATTGTACAAAACGATAGTTTCCAATCTATTCTGAAATCACTCAAACATGAAGGCTGTTTAATCTCGTATAATCTAGGAGCAAAACCGAATTACGCATGGTGCGATGAGCTAATTGATTATTTGGAAAAGTGCGAAATTCTGTGTTGGAATTCAACAGAATATGTTCCAGGATTTGCCAAGTATTCGTTTATTTCTTGGGATTCAAATTTCTTTAATAAATATAGTCATAAGATTACTACTTCTGAAGACTACTCACATATTTCAAGAAGAATCACGGATTTGTCATTAGTAACATCGCATCCTGATTTTCCTTGGGATTGGTACGCCTTATCAAGTAACAAAAATTTTGCTAATTCTGAGACCTTTCTTGAATTAGGCAAAGAACTTGTTTCATATGAGGTCTGGATGAATAATTCCAAGCTTGCTTTTGCTCCAGAGTTTTTTGAGACTCACAAACACTGGATGATTAGTTCTATTAATGCGCTGTTTGTTTCAAAGTCAATTGATGACTATAATGTTGTTCTTGATAATCCTTCTTATCCGTGGGTTTGGAACGTATTAGCACAGAATGTCGTTATCGCAAATGATAAGAGGTTCTGCGATGATCTAATTCATCATACAGACATAATTTTAAACTGGATTTCGGCGGTTAAGCCTGAAATCATTGAGGAATACTTCGATAAGCTAAAATTGTCTGTATATATCAATAAAGTATCGGATTCCCATTTGTCTACTTTCGGCAACAATATTTGGGATAAGCTGTCTCAGGTGTTAACTCCACAGTTCATATACAATAATATTCATGAGAGATGGAATTTTGGAATAGTCTCAAGAAGGCTGATAACCTTGATTGAGAATAATCCTATAGTTCTAGATGTATGTAAGAATGTATTGAGTTGGGATATTCTGTCAAATGAACTCAGCTTAACGTTCATCACTAATCATATTGATAACTTTAAGTGTTCGTGGGATTGGAATGTTCTTACGAACAGATTGTCTGCAGATTACATATACCAACATTTTAAAACGTATTTAGAATATTGGAACAAAGAAGTCGCAATTAAGAAGATAACCCCTTTGCTAAAAAGAGAAGACGTCTTCGATGTTGAGATAGCTGAATTTATAAATTGGCTGGTTATTAGTGAGTCTGCATCTGAAGAATTGCTGTTTGGTATTCTTGAAGAGAAAAAAGATGTGCTTAACTGGGATGTTGTATCTAAAAGAATCTGCAATTATGAAGTCTGCGATTTATCAAAGATAATCAATCCAAACAATGATGTGTCAGAGTATATTAATTGGAATATATTAAGTTCAAACATGGCATTGACAAGCATTATCGATTGCAGAAATCTTGTTGGTGCAAAATGGGATTGGAGTATAATTACTGATCGTTTTGATACTTCATATATTGTTGACAATCTACTTGATTATTCCTCGTTCTGGGATTGGGATGTAATACTTGATAGAAAATTTACTAGAGATTATATAATGACCAACTTAGACTTTGTCAAGGAGGCAATTTCTCCGTTAGAATCCTCGACAAAAGAAAAATGTTGGAAGACGATTTCTTGTCTATATAAACCTATAGAATTACTCCTTTTGTCAGAAACAAATAATCCAACAAACGGGTATGAATGGGATTACTCATATATTTATACTGCTATCAATGATCCAGAATCGTTTGTAAATCAAGAACATTCATATATCGACAGGAAAGCCTTGTCTGCATGTATGGCCGTTAACAAGATGTTTGAGTTTGATTCGGACACCTTCGTATTTAGAACATGGAAAACGATAGTAAAAAGCAAATTGAATAATCCTAAATTTGGATGGGATTACTCAGGACTAACCAAGCAGCCTTCTATTCAAGAGAGGAATGATGTATTCTATGAAATTAACCCCGATAAATGGGACTGGAATTATATAAGCGAGTTTGGTAGTTGCTTGTTACCAGAACATAAGGGTAAGTATCTTCGTAAATATAAGGATAGATTGAACTTCTCTCTCATATCATCACGTGAAGATATCGGAATTGACAATGAAATGATTTCAAGCTTTATAAATGAGGAATGGAATTGGAAATCATTGTCTGAAAATAAGAGTATAAGATTATCCTTTGATTTCATTTTTGGATTGAAAGAAAAGCCATGGGATTGGCATGCTTTGTCTCAAAATGCTGCAATTAAATGGAATATCAAAATATTACGTCAAATACTTAAGTCTCCAGAAATAAAAGCAGCAATTTCATGGGATGATGTAGTTGCGAGAAAAGAACTTTCATTTGATGACGCAATAATTGAACAGATGGGTGACATTTGTTTCAATTGGTATGTCTTGACATCAAATAGCTCTTATAAGCCTTCAGTTACTACAATTAGTAAAGTTGTTGAATCTGGTAACGAGATTAACTGGACTGCATTATCAAGTAACATCAACATTAACATAGAGTTTGCTCGTGTGTTTTCTGATAGATTAGAATGGGCTTTAGTCACATCTAACAAAAATGTAATAGACATTGAAGATGAAAATGTAATAGATGAATTCATTGATACTTTAGATTGGGTATATGTATCTAAGAATTTGGATCTTACAACAGATAGACTTGTAAAATATAAAAATAAAATTGACTGGAAACTCGCAAACCAGCGTTTCAATTATAGCGAGTTGGATATTTCATTTATAGATTCTATCCAAGAGTTCATAGATTGGACAAAATTGTCTAGCGCATCAATTGTGTTTACAGAAGATTTCTTACACACATATCGATCTAAAATTGACTGGTATGCGTTTAGCAAGAATGAGTCTGTTGATTTCTCTGCTGATTTGTATAATGATTTTGCACAAGAGTTAAACACAATCAAATTCCTTGATAAGATGGCAAAACATTCGTCTGGTCGTTATGAACAGATGAAAGTATATCATTTCTCTCATATGTTCAATGCTATTGAGATTATCAAGAATCGAAAGATAATGAGCAGAAACAAGGCAGAAGAAAGCAGGTCGTTAAAGTATGATGCGGCAGGTTCTGTTGTACATCGTACAGGGAAAGCACATCCATATGCAAGATTTTACTATCGTCCGAAGTCACCAACACAGTTCTATAATGAATGTCTAGGATGGGATAGTACTCTTCAGACAAGTTATGGTACAAGTTTCTATGACCAGGCTAGTAAACTTCATTTGCCAAAATGTCCAATGCCAGTATTCTTTGAGTTTGATATTCATGAGATTATTGCAAAATATCCAGACAAGTGTTATTATAGTACAGGTAACCTACAAACGAATTTTGCGACAATCCTTAAAATTTCAGAGATGCCTGAGCGTCTAAGGTTAGAATATTTATATAATGACATACCTGATGCTTATGCTTTAACAAATCAATATTTTGGAGGAGTTAGGGTAAGTTCATATGAATGGCATTCACGACACAGTTGCTATAAAGAGATTATTAAGGAGCAATCTCAGCAAGAGTTCCTTGTTAAGGACGTGCTTGACTTTGCAGATTTGGAATCTCTAAGAATTATATGCTATGATGAATTCCAAAAGGATTTACTTATTAGCTATCTAGAGAATGACGAGATTGTTTCTAAGATTGAGGTAGACTATAGAATGTACTCTCATGAAAATAGACAATTAGAAATGACCGATAATGAAGATGTAATAACCATTGAATCTAATTATGATCTTGATGGTTGTGCTTATTTGCTCGTTAAAGGTGGACAAATAAAGAATCAGGAACAGATAAAGAATAGAACCGCATCAGGTGCAATCATGTATCCTATGGTTGTTTTTGATAGAAATAATCCACCATCAGAGGTCTACTTAATAGATCCTAACCCAAAAGCAGACACAAAAGAATGGTTAATATATAAGTCATAAATAATGAATAACATTACATTCGTAAAAGGTAACATCTTTAATACAAAAGCCCAAACTGTTGTTAACACAGTAAATTGTGTCGGAGTTATGGGTAAGGGTATAGCGTTGGTTTATAAACTACGCTATCCTAAGATGTATGATATTTATAAAGATTATTGTCGTCAACATCTCATTAATATTGGTAAGCTATGGATATACAAAGGTGATGAGAACGACCCCTGGGTTCTTAATTTTCCAACGAAATTTCATTGGAAATATCCGAGTAAATATGAATATATCGAGAAAGGACTTCAAAAATTCGTTGACACATATGCTAGTCACGGAATAACCTCCGTAGCTTTTCCACTTTTAGGAACTAATAATGGAGGACTGGATAAGGATGTTGTTAAAGGAATGATGGTAGATTATCTTTCCCAATGTGATGTTCCAATAGAAATTTATGATTACGATCCGTCAGCATCTGATGATTTATACGAACATTTCAGAACAAGCTGGTTGTCTATACCTGACGTTCAGAAAAAACAGGTAACTAAGATTAGAACTCAAAAGCAGATTGACACAATTGATTATGCTGTAAAATCTGACGGTTTAAAGTCTATGATTTCTCTAATCAACTATCCTGGGATTGGTCTTAAAACTATGGAGTGTTGTTTTAAAGTAGTCATGAACTATCAGCGAGAACAAAGTTTATTTGATAACATATGAACGAATATTCATTATGGCACTAGCAATAAACATAAACGACCTGCTAAACAAGCAGAAGATAGAATCCAACCGGATTGAATTCAAGAAGGGTTGGAACCCAGCGAGTATATACCATAGCGTATGTGCTTTCGCTAATGACTTTGACGATCTTGGTGGTGGTTACATCGTGGTCGGTGTTGATACTGATGAAGCAACTGGAGTTGCCATTCGGCCAGTTGAAGGTATACCTACAGAAAAGATTGATGGCATTCTTCAAGATATGGTAGGCTACAACAACAAGATTTCGCCTTATTATATGCCTCGCACAAGTGTTGAAGAGGTAGATGGTAAATCCGTACTTGTAATATGGTGTCCTGCTGGAATCAATCGACCATATTCTGTGCCAGAGAATGTGACAGCCAAAAGTATGACTAAGGAATATTTCTATGTCCGTAGTGGTACGAGTAGTATCATTGCTAAGGGCGAAGTTCTTGATGAATTACGTGAGTTGGCAAGCCGTGTACCATTTGATGAACGTGGGAATCCAGATATTCGTTTGGAAGACATCTCTACTTTGCTTCTTCGTGAATATTTAGTGAAGGTGGGGAGCAAACTGGCAAGCGACATCAATACAAAACCATTGCAGGAAATTCTTGAGCAGATGGATTTGTATGTCGGACCAAAAGAGAACAGAATGCTTCGCAACGTGGCGGCAATGATGTTTTGTGAGAACCCAAGCAAGTTCTTTAAGCGTACTCAAGTCGAAATAGTATATTTCCCTGAAGGACGTTTGAATAACCCAAGTAATCTGTATGAGGGAGCTGTTATCACAGGCTCCGTACCGCAAATCATTGATCGCACATTGGAATATCTCAAACGCATGCTTGTGATGCAAAGTATCATCAAACCCAATGATGACTATCGCAGTAAGAAGTTCTACACTTATCCGTATCAGGCTTTAGAGGAAAGTGTGACTAACAGCCTTTACCACCGTGATTATCAGGAGTGGGAACCTGTGGTGATTATCGTAGAACCAGATGGTATAACCATTCAGAATGTGGGTGGGCCCGATAGAAGTATTTCGGCAGCAGATATTTCTCGTTGTGATATTCTTGTTTCACGACGTTACCGCAACCGCCGTCTTGGAGAATATCTTAAAGAGCTTGATATGACAGAGGGACGTAGCACTGGCATTCCAACCATACAAAATGTTCTAGAGAATAACGGTTCACCACGTGCGACAGTCATAACTGATGAAGACCGTACGTTCTTCCGCATTACTATTCCTTGTCATAAAGCAGCTGGAAATATTATTGCTGATATTGCTCATAAAGATGGAACATTAAAGGCGTCAAAGCGTAGTGCACTGAAAAGTGCACCAGAAACTGCACTAGAAAGTGCACCAGAAACTGCACTGCAAATCATCAATGAGATAAAGAATAATCCTAATACTACACTATCTGAAATTGCAGAGAACATTGGTGTATCTCGCCGTTGGATTGCAACTAATATCAAACATCTGCAAGATAAGGGAATTGTTAAAAGAGTTGGCCCAAATAAAGGTGGCCATTGGGAAATTATTGGTTAAACAAATATATAAAGAAATAAAGATGTTGTTAGGTCAAAAGATAAAAGAACTTAGAGATACTCATGGGGTGTTGCAAAGACAATTGGCTTCATTACTTGAGATTGACACCCCTATGTTCTCAAAAATAGAGAGAGGAGACAGACGAGCAAAACGTACTCAAGTCATTCAGATTGCGAACTATTTCAAGATTGATGAAAAAGAACTTCTCATCCTTTGGGTGGCTGACAAAGTTCTGGATGCTATAAAGGGTGAAGATGAATTTAAGCAAGAAGCAATCAAAGTTGCTCATGAAAAAATTCAGTCGGGTTCAAGCTCCATTTGAATTTTACTTTAATTTATCCGCATTATATATATGCGGATGATAAAGTAAAGTTATATGTTTAAAGGTAGGGAAAAAGAACTATATATATTATTCTTTCCCTACCTTCTGTTATATATTTGATGGCCAAAAGAAAAATTTGACTTCTTTCTTTGCCTTGCCGAAATCATACTTTTGTGACACTCAAGTGACATTGTTTTCTTTTTACAGCAAATTTACACTCTGCAAAATAGCCACTAATACACAGATACAAAGGCGAATACAATCATATTGCTATTATCTGTAATATTGTAGCCTAATTCCATCGGTTTCTTCTGTTCCATTTTCTCAGTTCTTTTCCGGCAAAGA
>ERZ1106951.1721-NODE-1721-length-18716-cov-4.450190_pt1 | contig 18716 bp, 16 predicted proteins | sample MGYA00403676_ERZ1106951 | MGnify/ENA primary metagenome ERZ1106951 (study PRJEB35170, sample SAMEA104062398) | human gut metagenome | biome: human gut; feature: human-associated habitat; material: faeces | place: Denmark | collected 2012-04-23 ...
CGCAGGCCGATGCCTGCGGGGTTGCCTCTCTACGCTGCAAACGCAGCGGTCAGTATTTTTTGTTGGGACGCTGGAGAGTTGCGCCGCGATCAGATCACTCCGACAGCTCTGCCTTCTTGTCGGCAGACAGCTTCTTGATCTTCGGGATGCCCCAGATGAACGCCGGGAGCACAACAACGATCAGAGCGTAGTAGCCGTCATAGCCATAGATCTTGGAGATGATGGTCGACAGGCCGAGCAGGGAAACTGCGTAGCACAGGCCGATGACGATCAGGCCGACGATGACGCTGCGGACAGCCTTGCTCTTGATGGCCTTCGGGAAGCAGTGGCCCTCGAAGCGCTGGATCATGGAGTAGACGAGCGTGACGGACGTGGACACGAACGCGCAGAACAGCAGGATGGTGTACACGACGAACAGCCAGGTGTAGCCGCTGCCCATGAGGGTGACGACGCTCTGGTTGGGGAGCTTCATAACGTCGGCAATGTGGCGGGCGGCGATGCTGGCGACGGAGTCAACACCAACGCTCTTGATGGCGCAGAGGACCGGGTACCAGCGCAGCAGCATGGCGCCGGAAGCGGCGAGCGCGCCGCCGTTCATGAGCCAGCCAAGGATGCTGGCGCGCTTGACGCCCTTGTGGGTCAGCTCGGTGGAAGCAGCGATCATGGCCGGGACGGACACGCACTGGAAAGCAGCGTACACGAACACGCCGCGCCAGACGCCCTCGAGGCCCTTCTGGGAGGTGACGTCCGCGATGGCCGGGATGGAAGCGTAAGCCGCGTTCTCAGTGGCCAGCTCCTGAGCGACTGCGTCGATCGGAACGACGAAGCCCATGATGACCAGGATCGCGGTGACGATCAGGATCGCGGTGGAAAGAACGGTAGAAGCCTTGATGATCAGGTCAACGCCGAAGATCGACAGAAGGATCAGCAGGGCGATGATGACGAGGTTGCAGATGATATCGGGCAGGTTGATCAGGCTCTTGACGATGCCGCCGGCGCCGTCAACGCAGGACGCGACCGCCGCGAGGATGATGATGATGTAAAAGATCTCGAAGAAGACCTCCATCCACGGCTTCGGATACAGGGCGCGATAGGTGTCCTTGTAGTTGTCGAAACCGCTGAGCTTGGCAAACTTCATCATGATGTACATGACGACGGCCAGGATGCCCATGGCCAGCAGCGGGAAGATCGCCGCGGTCCAGCCATACTGGACAAAGTAGTTCACGACCTGGTTGCCGGTCGCAAAGCCGGCGCCCACGTGGGTGCCGAACCAGACAGACGCCACGGTGAAGGCGGCTGCCCAGCTGCTCTTGAGCTTTTTGTTATCCATTTTTTACCTCTCTCTTTTTTTCTCTTTTTTTGCTTTTCTCTCTTTTTTATTTCAATCCTGCCTCGTGCTCTCCTACCAACCGAGACAGGGCTCGAAATCCACACCCATGTGTTAATTTATGAACAAGTCGTTAACAACTTGGGATAGTAAATTTATAATTCTCTCACACGCAAAAGTCAATAACAGCCTCTTCCAATCCCCAATTTTTTTCAGCCGTTTTCTGAAAATTGTCGAGTTGCACAAAATCTTGCATGTATTTTTATGCACTCTGATTCTGGCGCTTTTGTAATATTTTATGCGATTTTAGCACTTTGACAGCAAGAAAACAGTTGCGGCGTCTACACTTTCGTGCTATCATAACAACGCTGGGAGTGCAAATCTTTTGTCGAATTTCTGACAAGCGAGATTGGCATATTTTTGACACAGGCCAGCAGGCTCGGCAAACGCGATTGATGAATTTTTAACCATCATTTTGCGTACACATCCATTGCCCAATGTCGATTTTGAGGGGAGCGCGCACGTTATGAAGCTCGTGACATTTGAAAAGGACGGCCGCAGCGCCGTCGGCCTGCTCAACGCGGCCGGCACTGCCGTGCATCCCGTGCCGGGCTGTGCGGACATACAGACGCTCATCGGCATCTGGCCGGCGCTGGACACTGCCGCCGTGCTGCGCAGCGCCGCGCTGCCGCTCGAGTGCGTGCGGCTGCTCGCGCCCATCCCCCGCCCGGAGCAGGACGTGATCTGCCTGGGCATCAATTATTTTGACCACGCCAAGGAGAGCGAGGCCGTCGCCGGCAAGGGCGTCAAGGCGCCGGACACGTTCCCGATCTACTTTTCCAAGCGCGTGAACGAGGCCGTCGCCCCCGGCGGCGACATTCTCAGCCACAGCGATCTGGTCGCCGACCTCGACTATGAGGCGGAGCTGGCCGTCGTCATCGGCCGCCCGGCGCACAACGTCAGCGAGGCAGACGCGCTCGACTACGTGTTCGGCTACACCATTTTGAATGACGTGAGCGCGCGCACGATCCAGAACCAGCATAAGCAGTGGTATCGCGGCAAGAGCCTCGACGGCTTCACGCCGATGGGCCCGTGGATCGTCACGCCGGACGAGTTCGACGTGCGCAGGCCGCAGAAAATCCAGAGCCGCATCAACGGCGAGCTCCGGCAGGACAGCACGACCGATCTCATGATCTTCCACGTGCCGTACGTAATCGCCGAGCTCAGCCAGGGCATGACGCTCCGCCCCGGCACGATCATCTCCATGGGCACGCCGGCCGGCGTGGGCATGGGCTTTGACCCGCCGAAGTGGCTGCACCCGGGCGACGTGGTCGCGTGCAGCATCGAGGGCATCGGCACCCTCACCAACACCGTTCGGTAATCCGCCGTCAGGCATCCGCCTGCAGCGGCCGAAGATATCGCAAACAGAATCAGAAAAGGAGAGAAAAAGTTATGAAATTTGCAATGTATGGTTCCGGCGCAGCCGGCAGCGTCTTCGCTTCTTACCTGCGTAAGGGCGGTGCGGACATCATCCTCATCGACCGCTACGAGGCGCACATGAAGAAAGTCGCCGAGGAAGGCATGCACTTCACCATCCATCAGGAGGAAGATGGCGGCTACAAGGATTACGACTACCAGCTCAAGGGCTTCCGCACCTACACCACCGCTGCTGACGCGGCCGCGGCGGAGGGCAAGGTCGACGTCATCATCTACATGACCAAGGCGACCCAGCTCGAGCAGGCCATCCAGGACTCCATGCCTGTCGTCGGCGACACGACCGTCGCCGTCTCCCTCATCAACGGCCTCGGCAACGATGACAACCTCTTCAAGGTCTTCCCGAAAGAGCGCTGCATCATCGGCTCCGGCGTGCTGGGCACGGCTCTGCCCGAACCCGCACACTGCGTGTCCACCCCGGCCGGCGGCGTGCAGATGAACTTCGGCGGTGCGGTCCGCTCGGAGCTCACCGACGCGGCCTGCGCCGAGATGCTCAAGTGCTACCGTGCCGGCGGCTGCGACGCTTACTGGCGCGACGGCGAGCCGGGCACCGACAACAACATCTACAAGTTCATCTGGAAAAAGGTCTGCGTGAACGCCACCGTCAACACCGTGTGCGCCGTCCTGCGTCTGAAGATCGGCGAGGTCGAGGCGGATCCGTTCGGCCAGTGGCTGTTCCACAGCGTCATCCGTGAGACCTGCGCGGTCGCGACCGCCAAGGGCGTGCCGATGGACGCCGATGAGTTCATCGCCCACGATCACAAGGACATCGTCACCAACATCGCGGACTACTATCCGTCCATGTGCCAGGATATGCTCTTCAACCACCGCCAGACCGAGATCGACGTGCTCAACGGCAAGATCGCGGAGTACGGCGAGCAGCTGGGCATCGACACCCCGGTGTGCAAGGTCCTGTCCCAGGTCGTGCGCTGCATCCAGGGCAACTACGACAAGCAGTACCTGAAGTAATTTCAAACCCCGAGTTTTCTCTGCCGGCCGGCCAACAACCGGCCGGCAGTTTGCTAAGGAGGCAAACGCATGAAAATCGCAATGATCGGCTCCGGCGCTGCCGGCAGCGTGTTCGCCGCCTACCTGCGCAAGGGCGGCGCCGAGCTCTGGCTCGTCGATAAGTACAAGGCACACATGGACAAGATCGCGGCCGACGGTCTGGTCTTCCGCACGCCGGAGGGCGAGGAAGTGCTCACCGGCTTCCACACGAGCGCCACCGCGCACGACATCGGCACCATGGATATGGTCATCCTCATGGTCAAGGCCACGCAGACCGCGGACGTCATGGCCGACACCATGCCCTGCATCGGGCCGGAGACGGTCGTCGTCTCGCTGCAAAACGGCCTCGGCAACGACGAGGTGCTCGCCCAGTTCGTGGAGACCGACCGCATCCTCTACGGCAGCGGCCTGATCGGCACGGAGCTGGCCGGCCCCGGCGTGTGCGTGAGCAAGCCGGAAAAGGGCATCCAGATGCACTTCGGCGCCGTGCACAACAACCCGAAGGCCGACGCCGCCGGCAAGGCGCTCGAGGCGTGCTTCCAGGCGGGCGGCTGCAACGCGAGCTTTGACGAGGATGTGCGCCCGTACATCTGGAAGAAAGTCATCGCCAACAGCGGCTATAACGGCGTGAGCGCCGTCATGCGCCTGAAGGTGAAGGAGACCTTCGCCGACCCCTACGGCCACGACATCGTCATGCATGTGTGGAAAGAGGGCTGCGCCGTCGCGCAGGCGCTCGGCATCGGCGATCTCTGGCCGCTCATGGAAAAGGAAGAGCCGAACATCGTCGCCAACCTCGGCAACTACTATCCGTCCATGGCGCAGGACGCCGTGCTGCACCAGCGCCAGACGGAGATCTCCGTGCTCAACGGCGCCATCGCGCGCTACGGCGAGCGGCTGGGCGTGCCCACCCCGTTCAACACCGTCATCACGAAGGTCATCTCCTGCATCCAGAACAACTACGACAAGCAGTATCTGGGCTGATAACGCATCCACGCATTGCATGTATCCCTACGTCAGCGCCCCGGCAGCCGCCGGGGCGCACGTTTTTTCCCCATACGCAAAAACACCCCCTGTGCCGTGGCACAGGGGGTGTTCGCTATGGTTGTTTCGTTTACCGTCAGCGCCGCGCGCTTACCGGTTGGGATATTTCTGCGCCAGCTCGGCCTCGAGCGCCTTCCAATCTCTGGCCTGCGTGATCTTCGTCCACGTCTCGGGCGAGGTGTTGTTCACGCGCTCGTAATCGTGGTTGTTGGTCGCTTCCTGCACATCCGTGTAATACCAGGCGTCGGTGTCGCTGTTGTCCGGCCATTTGATCATATCGGGCAGGAAATGCTCCTTATCCGGTGTACGGAAGAGAACCTTGTTGATGATCTTCATGGCCTCGTCGCGCTTGATGTTCTGGTTCGGGCGGAATGTGCCGTCCTCATAGCCATCGATCAAGCCACGCGCCGCCGCGCGGTTGATATACGCGCGCGCCCAGCTGCCGGAGATATCCGAGAATGCATCACCGGTAACTTCCGGTGCGTGGTAGAATCGCGCCGCGATCGTCGCAAACTCCGCGCGCGTGATCGGCGCGTCCGGGCGGAACGTGCCATCCTCATAGCCGGTGAGAATACCGGCGTTGGTCAGCGTCGAGACCGCGCTGTTATACCAGGCACCGCTTGCCACATCGGAGTAGCTGTTCGTGCGAGACCACACATTTTCGCGGGCCTCGTCCTGAAGCAGACGGTAGAAGATCGTTGCGACCTCCGCGCGTGTGATCTGGCGCTCCGGCTTCACCGTGCCGTCCGGATAACCGCAGATATACGCATCGTGCTTCTCGCGCTCCAGCGGCGGGGGCGGCAGCTCGTTGTCCTCGACGGAGAACACGAACGCGATGTGCGCAGCCGCTTCCTGGAACGCATTGCCCATCGCGGGGTCAACATCAATGGTCACGTCCAGATCGACCGGATCGGTCTTCGGGCCGACCTCGGCAATGAAGACGTTGCTCTTGAGGCCATCGGCCGCATCGAGCTGGCTGAAGAGCTTCGCGGTCTTGCTGGACGCGATCACGATGCCGTCTTTCGACACGGTCATGCCGATGTGATCGAGCACATCGTTGTACGAGATGGCGGAGCCTTCCTTGGCGGAGGCGTCGCCGTCGATCTCGGCGCGCAGATAGATCTTTGCGCCCTGCACACCGTTTTTGCCGTCAGCCTGCACGCGGATGGTCTGCGTGAGGCTGTCGCCGGGCATGCAGTTGGAGAAGTTCGGGAACAGGTTCGTGTCCGAACCGTCGCCGGTGTGGGTGAAGGTGAAGCGCGCGCCGTTGCCGTCCGAGCCGTCATAGTACGTGACGGTGGGAACGTTCGTCTCGCCCGTCGCCCAGATGCCCAGTCCGGCGGCCAGCGCGACCACCAGCACGAGGGCGACGATCATGGTAAGTTTTTTGTGTTTCATACCGTTGCCCTCCTTATGCCGTCGGGATTGCCGAGGTCAACGCGCCGTTTACGACCGTGACCGCCCATGCGCCTTCCACAGCGGTGCTCGGCGCGGCCTGAATGCTCTCGGCCAGCACCGTCACCTCGAGGTGATAGCCATCGGGTGCACCTTCCGGCTGCTTGATGGGGTTGCCATCAAGCAGGTTGGAAGTCTGGCCAGTTGGTGCGACCGGCTTCGTGTAGTAGTAAATGCCGTCTTTCTCGAACCAATCACTATTTGTGATCGTCGGTGCCGGTACCGGAGTCGCAGAGACGTTTCCGTCTTTGTCTACCCAGTTGCACACCAGCTTGACGCGGACATAGGACGTGGCGGTTCCTTCGTTCTTGACGTAAATCTCCGACTTGATGCCGCCGTCTGTCTTCTCTTCGATCTTAATTTCGGATGTGGCAGCCTTAAATGTGTTCGTCACCGGAGACGTGTTCGCTTTGAGATAAGCGAGCGTCGTGCCGACGGCCAGCGCGAAGATCAGGCACAGGGAGAGGATGAGCGCGGCTTTTCTCCCGCCTGAACCGTTAAAGATACGTTTCATATGTCATCCCTCCTGTTCAGTTCGCGCCCGGAACACGGTCGGAATTGTTGATGGTCGTCTTGCCATCGTTGGCCGTCCACTTGTTGATCACGTCGACAATGCTCGTGAGCCAGTCGTGCTTTACATAGGTGTTGGTGATCCCGGCCTCGTCGTTGGGGTTTGTGCTGCTGAGCGTGACGGCCGTACTTACATTGTCAGGCGTGTAGCTCCACGACCAAGCGGTGTCCTCGACCACGGTGTAGTCGCCGACAGCCAGACCGGTGATGGTCGTGCTCGCGCCGGCCTTGAGCACCACGGTGGTCACGAGATCGTTGCCCTTCATGACGTTGAACACGAAGGTCTGGTTCGGGTCGCCGCCGCCCGTAACGGTCTTGGTGATCGTCAGGCTGCAGGTGTTGACCGTGATGGTGAACGTAGTATCTTTAGAAACGCTCTCATACGTTCCCGTTTGCGTAGGCGAAACCGTGCACGTCACCTTGTAGGTCGTGGTCTGCTCCGGAGCGACGGTGCCGTTGCTTGCCGGATCGCTCCACACCCATGTTCCGCTGCTGCTTCCGGCGGGAACTGTGTACGTGCCGACAACCGTTCCGTTCTCATCCTTGACCGTATAGGTCACATCCACAAAAGCGTTATTTGTGCCGTCAAATGTGGCATTCTGATGCACAAGCTCCTGCAAATTGGCAGAATCGCCAAGGTAGATCGTCTTGTCATCCGCCGTCGGCGTGATGCTTTTTACTTCCACGTCCTGCGTCGGCACATCGAACGCCTTGATCATGGTTCCCTCCGCATAGATGCCGGACTGCCCATCATTCGTTGGCACCTGATTGCCGCCGAGGAAGCCAGCTTCCACCGAGACGTCAAACTCGATGATCAGTTTCTTTCCGAACGTGCCATCCGCCTTAGCGTTTGTGGTGACATAGTTCTGGTTGAAATCGAAGCCGGTCACATTGACCGCCCGCGTTGCCGGATCGATCGCTGCCGCCACAGAAGGATCGGCTGCGACCGGAGCCCCAAATGCACTGCCGTTATAGGCTGCAGTGGAGAGACGAATAGCACCGGCATTTTGCGGCACCGTAAAGTACGGCGTCACGATGTCTTTGATGACCGTCTCGCTGCCAAGGTCAATATTGGCGCTGCCGATGTTCTCGCTGATCGTGGTAAAGATCTTGCTCAGCGAGGCGGAATCGTTCGCCGTCAGGTAGTAGTTGGACTGCTCGCGGGCAAAATTTCTGGTGATCTGCCAGCCATAATTGCCGATGCCGATGAAGCTGGAATCGTACCGCTGGATGCCGATCTCCGTCGCATCCGGGAAGTTGCCAGAGATGTAGTTCAAAAAGCGGTTTCCGGCCGGGATGTCATAGTTCTTGACGTCTCCGATCCCCCACCAGCTAAAGCTGGCCCAGTAGCTTCCGACCTGGCCGTTGCTGTTGTACTTGAAGCCGCTGTCGCCGTAGAGCTGCTCCGGATTCGCGCCGTTGAAAATGCCGACGGAATAGACCGTCGCGCCGGCGTCCTTGAGCGCCTTGGCCGACTGGATGGCGCCGTTGGCGACCGTCGTGTCAAAATCGCTCTGCTTCGTCGGCACACCGTCCGTGAACAGGATCACGACCTTCTGGCGTTTCGTGTTGGTACCGGTGTAGCCGCTGTCGCCCTGCATGAGCGCCTGCGCACTCCGCATGCCGTCGGCGACATTCGTCGCGCCCTCCGGCTCCGACGGGAGGCCGTTGATCTTGGCCTTGAGCGCGGTCTCGCCGGACGGGCTTTCCGCCGTGTCCGTTTCGGCCGGGGTCACGAGCGTCCAGTCCATCAGCGTGGAAGCGTTCGTGCCGAAAGTCACGACCGCGATCCGGTGATCGGACTTTTCCGCGTTATACTTATCCGCCACCGCTTCAATGAACGTGTTCACGGCCTGCTTCATGGCATACTGGCGGCGGGCCGAATCCGTGCTGGTCTCATTCCCGTCAAAATTATACGCCATCGAGCCGGACTGGTCGAGCACGAGCACGATGTCACACGGTGCGATCGAGGTCGTCGTTGTGACCTGACCGGTCGTGTACGCTTCGAGATGCACGGTATAGCCGCTGCCGTTTGCCGTAACTTCCTTGCTCAGCTCCAGACCGTCGCCGCCGGCCGCGCGGTCGGCTGCGGCGCGCAGCGGCTGCGGCCGCACGGAAACGGCCGGCCGGAACGGCCCCGCCTCCGTGAACACCGCCGTCTGCGGCACTTCGCCCGCGGCTTCTGCCGCATCCTGCGTGACGCCCGCGCCCATGAACAGGCACATGCTCAGGAGCATGACTGCGCAGAGGACGAGCGAGAGAATACGTTTTTTCATATAGTCGTCCTCCTTTCTCAGGGCGTCGGGATCGGGTCGATCTGCGTGCTCGAGGTGCTCGCTTCGACCGTACCGACGTGCTTCCACACATCTCTGACATCATTGGCGGCGTACTTTTCGAGGTTCGCCGTCTGCACGGCCTCGGCCGTGACGTAGATGTGCACCGTGGCATTCTGATATTCGTTGCCCATGTCCTTACTGAACGTGACGTGGTTGAAGAGCTTCGACGTGGCGGTCTTCGGGTCGACCGAACCACGATAGTAATAGTATCCGCCCTCGCCGGCGATCCAGTCCGTGTCGTTCAGATCCAGCGTGAGCAGCCGCTCGCTCGCATCGAGCGGGATGATCTCGCCATCGGCGCCGACCATCTCGGGCGTGATCTTCACGCGGGTGTAGAAAGCGCCGGAGCCGACGTTCTCCACATACACCACTTTGTTCACGACGCTGCCGGGCATGGCGCTCACCGTCGTAAACGGTTGGCCAGCGCCATCCTCGTCGTGCAGTGCAAGCTTGACGGAGCCCATCGTGATGACGTTATCCGCCGTGCCGACGGCCGAAAAGTACGCCCACGTACCAACCGCCAGCAGTGCCACTGCCAGGAGGAGCACCGTTGCGATGGTCCATTTCTTCTTCATGCACAAACCACCTTTCTCCCTGATAGGATGTTTCTGAGTACCGAGTTCTCACTCTCTCTGCGCCCGAGGGCGCACGCAGGAAATTTTTGTGGGATCATCATTTCAATCTGCGCGCGGACGGCGGCAGCGCCGCCGCCCGCGCCCGGACTGAAGCCGAGCCAGAGTCCCCGATGGGGGCGGCGATTTCGCCGCCCCTTTGGGGTCAAAATGTTGAGGAATTACTTGTCAAATGCAGCGAAGGCAGCGGTTGCATTCGCAAAGCCGTCCGCCTGAATGGCGTCAGCCTCAACGAGGACGGGGAACGTGCCATCAGCATACGGCTTACCCTCGCCAAAGAGGCTTGCGATCTCTTCATTGGTAACATCAGTATCCATGTGGATGGTGCCCCAGACGTTCCAGTAGGTCATCTCGCCAGCCTTCAGAGGAGCAATGCGGGTGAAGGTGTAGACATTGTACTTCACGCCGTCGCGCACGACCGCGCCGGTGTTGTCATAGGCCTTGGTGAACTCCTTATTGTTCAGCGCCGTCGTGGTGTACATGCTGCTGTTGAGAATGGCAGTGTCCAGATCAGCCGGGATCATGACGCGGATGCGGATATAAGCATCGTTGGCACCAGTGTTCTTGACATAGGGCATCTTGTGGTAAGACTGTCCCGGAGCAAGCTTGACACCGTCACACGTATACGTGGCAGCGTTAGCTTCGATCTGCGCATCCGTATAGAAGGTATCGCCGGCTTTGTACGGGCTGGTGTTGTTGGAGCCCAGCTTCTCAACGTTCGACCACAGCTCGGAATCCGAGGTCGCGCCGTTCGCAATGCCGGCGTTCTCGCGGTGCAGGCTGGATTCAAGCAGCTCGATCTTCACATTGCCGACAGTGAAGGTGTTGTCCGCGGACTTCGTATCGGTGAAGTACGCGAGGGTGCCGCCGACGACAAGCGCCGCGACGAGCATGACTGCGATGGCAGCCACAAGAATGGTTTTCTTCTTCATATGTAGTCTTCTCCTTTTCTATTTTCCCGCACAGCCTTCTGCGCGTATATTACATGGGAAAAGCGAGGGGGCAATCACTTGCCAAAGCAGGCATCAAACGCAGCAGCTGCGCTGCTGAAGCCGGTAGTCTGGCACAGATAAGCATTGAATTGCAGGCTGGAATTCTGAGCAAGCGGAGTGGTCAAATCAACGGTAAGCTGGTTTCCATCCAGAATCGGATAGGTACCAATGGAATTGCCAGAAGTCATCGGAGTCTTATAAACATAAAGCGTACCGCCATTCGGAAGCTGCTTCTGAAGGCCAGTAACTTCCTCCCAATCGCCGTTCAGCTCGTAATTCAGGCCAGCAGCATTGCCGTAGACTTCCACGAACAGATAAGACGGAGTCTCAACAGCCTTCTTAATCTGAACGAACGGATCTTTCGCAACGGTCATGCCCGGTGTGACTTCATTGTACTTATTGCCAGCAACTTCAACATACTTGGAACTGTCAGTAGTGACATTGCCTTCGGCGTCGACATACTTATAAGTAGCCGTATTGGCATCATAGGCAACTTTGTGTTCCTTCAGGATGAAGTTGGTTTCCGGATCATCAATTGTCTTGCCAACCGTAAAGGTATTGGTAACCACCTCGGTCTTCGCCGTCAGATACGCATACGTCGCGCCAACCGCCAGCGCCACAACGAGCACAAGCGCGATGGCGACGGTCAGAGTTTTCTTCTTCATGTAACGTTTTCCTCCCCTAAATTTTGTTCAAAGCTTCCTATGTCCAACAGCACCGTGCCGGGTGCTGCCAGAAATCACTAAGTTAATGCACGAACGGGCGAAAATATTTCACAAAACCATTATTTTCTCATATTTTCGCCGGAATTTTTGGCATCCGGGGCATCGCCTGGCTTGTCCGCCTGTGCGCGGCGGGCAGCGTCGCGCGCGTCCGCCTCCGACGCTTTGCGGAGCATGTCCGGCAGGAACGTGAGAATGATGAGCACGAGCGCGAGCGCGATGGCCAGATACATGCCGGGCGGGTTCGACACCCAGTGCGAAACATAGCCCAGATACGGGATGGTGAACACCGGGCGGCCGATGAGGTTCTTGAAATAGACAGGTGCGCCGTCGGGCGCGTCGTTCGCGTCTCCCTGCGTGTAGAAATGCTCGTTTTCCGCATCGATGGAGATCACGCGGTGTGTGACGACATCCAAGTCCTCATTGAGCACAAAGGTGATCGCGTCACCGACCTGCACGTCCTCGGGCGCACAGGGCTTGACATAGATCAGCGAGCCGGTGTGATACGTCGGCTCCATGCTGCCGGACAGGACGCACATCGGCCGCAGACCGACCAGCCGCACGCCCACCAGAAGCAGCGCCAGAATGACAACCAGGATCACCAGCACGGTGGTGACAGCGTTCCACACCTTTTGAACTCTCTTTGACATCTGTGACCTTCCTTTCCGCCCCGCTGCACTCCCCCTCCTTTCCGCGGAGACACCGGCCCGTGTCCGGAAACCGGAAACAGGAACGATCATAGCACACGACAGATGCAAAATACGTCGGAACCACATACGGAATTTTTTGCGCGGTTTCCTAAAGTATACCATACGCGCCATAAATGCGAAAGGAAAAATATTCACAATTTTCCAGGCGCGTTTTTGGCAATAGCAGACAAATCCGGCTGCGAATATGCCGCGGGCGCGCCCATTGCGTCGTGCTGCGAAGCGCCGATTGATGATGGTTTCCATTGTACTTTTCCGGCACGGATGCGTCAAGGGCAAACCGCCCGGGCAGAGCCGGGTGTCAGCGCACGGAAAAACGGCGCGCCACATTCTTACCTTTTTCTTAAATATGACACGTTCCGTCTTGTTTTTGCGCGAAAAACATGATAGGATAAGGCGATTATGGACATTTATCGGAAAGGAGCTGGCAAGCATGGAAACCAACGTGCTCGACTGGCTGGAAGTCACCGCCGCAGCCTGTCCGGACAAACCCGCTTTTCTCGATGAGGACAGCGCGGTGACCTTTGCCGACGTGCGGCGCGAGGCGCGCATCATCGGCACGGCGGCGGCGAAGTTCCGCGCCGGGCAAAAGCGGCCCATCGCCGTCATGAGCGGGCGCAACGCGCACACGCCGGCCGTGTTTCTCGGCGCGGTGTATGCCGGGTGCTGCTACGCCCCGATGGACGGGACGATGCCCGTGCACCGGCTCAACTCTATTTTAAACACGCTGGACACCGATCTGATGATCGTGCAGCGCGCGTTTTACGACAAGGCGAAGACGCTGGACTTTTCCGGCACGATCCTGATCGCGGAGGAGCTGCTCGCGGGCAACGAGGACGCGGCGCTGCTCGCGGACTGCCGCGCGAGCGCCCGAGAGCTCGACCCGCTGTACATCATCTTCACCTCCGGCTCGACCGGCACGCCCAAGGGCGTCATCACGGCGCAGCACTCGCTCATGTGCTACATCGAGGACTACGCCGGCGTGATGGGCATCGCGCGTGCCGACGTGCTGGGCAACCAGTCGCCGCTGGACTACATCGCCGCCGTGCGCGACATTTATCTGCCGCTGCGCTTCGGCGCGACGACGGCCATCATCCCGAAGGAACTTTTCATGTCGCCGGAGCGTCTGTTCGAATACATGAACGACAAGGGCGTCACGGCCGTGGGCTGGAGCGTCTCGGCGCTGACCGTGCCGGCCGCGCTCGGCGCGTTCGAGTGCAGCGCGCCGCAACACCTGCGCAAGGTGTGCTTCTCCGGCTCGGTGATGCCGTGCAGCTGCCTGCGCCAGTGGCAGCTCGCGCTGCCGGAGGCCCGGTTCGTCAACCAGTACGGCCCGACGGAGGCAACCGCCTCGTGCACGTATTACGTCGTGCCCGGTCTGGTCGAGGACACCGACGTGCTGCCGATCGGCAGGCCGTACCCGCACTATGAGGTGTTTCTGCTCTCGGAGCGCAACGAGGCCGTGCCCGACGGCGAGATCGGCGAGATCTGCGTCAAGGGCCCCATCCTCGCACTGGGCTACTACAACAGCCGCGAGAAAACGGCCGAGAGCTTCCTGCAAAACCCGCTCAACCACGCATACGATGAGCGCATCTATAAGACCGGCGACCTCGGGCACTTCGCGCCCGACGGCAACCTCATGTTCCACGGCCGCAAGGACCGGCAGGTCAAGCACCTCGGCCACCGCGTGGAGCTCGGGGAGATCGACCTCGCCGCGGCGAAGGTGGCCGGCGTGGAGGACGCCTGCGCGCTCTACGACCAAACGCACGAGCAGATCTGGCTGTTTTACACCGGCGAGGGCGTGACCAAGCGCGACATCGCCGTCGCCCTGCGCGCCGACCTGCCGGGCTTCATGGTGCCGCGCAAGATCGAGCAGCTCGCGGCCATGCCCCGGCTCGACAACGGCAAGACGAACATGCGCGCGCTGGCCGAGCGCATCACCGCTGCGGCCAAGCACTGATTTTGCTTACTTTACTCACTTCAGGAGGTATATTTATCATGGAACAGGAACTGATGGACATTCTGACCGATCTGCGCCCGGACGTGGATTTTGAGACCGAGACCGCCCTCATCGACGACCACATTCTCGAGTCGTTCGACATCGTGTCGCTCGTCGCGGCGCTCAACGACGCATTCGACATCGAGATCGGCGCCAAGGACCTCGTGCCGGAGAACTTCAACTCCGCGAAAAGTCTGCTAGCCATGGTGCAGCGCCTGCAGGACGAGGACTGATGGACAAGACTGCACTCCGGACGGCAGCCGCGAAATACGGCACGCCGCTGTATCTGTTTGATCTGGAGGCCTTCACGGCGCGCGCTCAAAGAGTGCGCGCCGCGTTTGGCTCGGACGTAAATCTGTGCTACTCCATGAAGGCCAACCCCTTCGTGCTGCGCGGCCTGCCGGACGTGTTCCGCTGGGTGGAGGTGTGCTCCCCCGGCGAACTGACGATCTGCGAAAGGCTCGGCATCCCGCCGGAGCGCATCCTGTACTCCGGCGTGAACAAGGGCGCGGACGATGTTGCGCGCGCCGTCGCGCTGGGCGCAGACCTGCTCACGGCCGAGAGCACGCTGCACTTTGACCTTATCTGCGCGGCCGCGGCCGCGCAGGGCAAGCACGTGCGCGTGCTGCCGCGCCTGACCGCCGGCAGCCAGTTCGGCATGGATCCCGACGCGCTGGCCGATCTCGTCGCCCGGCGCGCGGAATTTCCGAACGTGACGATCGTCGGCATCCACTACTTTTCCGGCACGCAAAAGCGCAAGGACGCCGTGATCGCCAAGGAGCTTGCGCATCTGGACGAATACCTCACGATGCTGCACGAACGCTACGGCTTCACGACGCAGCACGTGGAATACGGCCCGGGGCTGAATGCCGAGTGCTTCCGCGACGACGCCGAGGCGCGCGACTGCGCGCTGCTCGACGCGGCGGCGGCGCACATCCGCGCCTTTGGGGAAAAGTACCCGCTCACGATCGAGATGGGCCGCTTTTTCGCCGCGCCCTGCGGCACGTTTCTCACCGGCGTGGCCGACGCCAAGTGCAACCTCGGCGTGAACTACGCCATATGCGACGGCGGCATGCACCAGGTCAAGTATGACGGCCAGCTCATGGGCATGCAGGCCCCGCCGCTGACGCTCCTGCGCGAGAGCGCGGACGCGCCCGAGCCGTGGATGCTCTGCGGCAGCCTGTGCACGACGGCGGACGTGCTCGTGCGCGAGGCGCAGCTGCCGCCGCTGCGCGTGGGCGACGTGATCGCCCTCGGCCGCTGCGGCGCGTACTCCGTGACGGAGGGCGTGGCCGTGTTTCTGTCGCGCGACATGCCGCGCGTCGCGCTCTGCCGCGGCGGGAACTTCACGCTCGTGCGTGACCGGTTTGCGACCGACGCGCTCAACACCTGCCGGACGCCGGAGGACGAAGCATGACGCTGACATCGCTGTCGTTTTACCTGCTGGTACTCGCGCTGCTGGTGCTGTACTACCTCGTGCCGAAGCGGTTCCAGTGGGTGGTGCTGCTGATCGGCAGCTACGCGTTTTACGCGTTCGTGTGCCTGCGCTACATGGGCTTTATCGTCATCACAACGCTCACGACCTACTTCGGCGCACGCGGCATGGACGCCATGACCGCGCACATGGAGCAGACCGTCGCCGCGCACAAGCAGGACTGGGAGCGCGAGGAGCGTAAGGCGTACAAAAAGCGCTGCAAGTCCCGCCGCAAGGCGCTCATGATCGCCATCCTGCTGCTGAACTTCGGCATCCTCGCCGTGCTCAAATACTATAACTTCTTTGCCGAGTCCATGGAGACGCTCTTTGCGTCCGTGGGGCTGACGGTCTCGCTCGGCCACATCGGGCTGCTGCTGCCGCTGGGCATCTCGTTTTACACGTTCCAGTCCATGGGCTACGTGCTCGACGTCTACCGCGAAAAAGTGCCCGCCGAGCGCAACGTCGGCAAGCTTGCGCTGTTCGTGTCCTTCTTCCCGCAGATCATTCAGGGCCCGATCGGCGTGTACGACCAGCTGGCGCACCAGCTCTATGCCGAGCACAGATACAGCTTTGACAACATCCGCTTCGGCGCACAGCTGATCCTCTGGGGTTTTTTTAAAAAGCTTGTCATCGCCGACCGCGCCGTGGACATGATCCACACCGTCGCCGGGGCGTACACCGACTACGCCGGCACGTATGTGCTACTGGCCGCACTCGTGTACGCGCTGCAGCTCTATGCCGACTTCTCCGGCGGCATCGACATTTCGCGCGGCGTGGCGCAGATGTTCGGCATCACCATGGGCGAAAACTTCCGCCGGCCGTACTTCTCGCGCACGCTCACCGAGTACTGGCACCGCTGGCACATCTCGCTCGGCGACTGGCTGCGCAACTACCTGTTCTACCCGCTGTCGATCTCGAAGGCGTTTCTCAACTGGGGACGCCACGCCAGGCAGCACCTCGGCAGCCACATCGGCAAGGTACTGCCGACGGCCGTGGCCTCGCTGATCACGTTTCTCATCATCGGCATCTGGCACGGGGCAAGCTGGAAATACGTCGCCTTCGGTTTCTGGAACGGCATGGTCATCCTCGTGTCAACGCTGCTGCAGCCGGTGTCGGACAAGGTCGTCGCCGCGCTGCACATTGAGCGCAAGAGCGCGTGGTATCAGGTGTTTTCCATGCTGCGCACGTTCGTGGTCGTGCTCATCGGCTATTACTTTGACATCGCCGACGGTTTTCGCGCCGCGATGGGCATGATGTTAAAATCCGTGACCGACCTGCACCTGTCGCAGCTGCGGCCGGGCGCTGTGCTCGAGGCGCTGCCTCTGACGCGGTATGATTGGTGCGTGCTGCTGTTCGGCACGGTCGTGATTTTCACCGCCTCCGTCATTCAGGAGCGCTCGCAGCGCACCATCCGCGAGATCCTCGACGAGAAGTGTCTCGCCCTGCGCTGGGCCGTGCTGCTTGCCGGCATCTTCGCCGTCGTGCTCATGGGCGTTTACGGCCCCGGCGTGCAGGCATCCGAATTCGTGTATATGCAGTTTTAAGCCGGGAAACAGCGCCCGCTATCCCAAAGCCCGCGAAGCGGGCTCGCAGCAGACCATCGCCGCAATTTTCCGCGTGGCGCTAACACAGCATGTGGAGAACATCAATGAATCCAAAACAACACGCAAAAAGAAATACCGTCCTGCGCGTAATCGCGTTTCTGCTCATCGTGGCGCTGGTCTACGGCGCGCTCACGCGGCTGCTGACCATCAACAGCATCACCGAGCAGCAGTACATCCGCAGCTTCTATCTGGAGCCGAAAAACTCGCTCGACGTCATGATCCTCGGCGCGAGTGAGACGTTTACCGACTATTGCGCACCTTTGGCATGGCAGCACGCCGGGTTTACAAGTTACCCGCTGGCCGTGTCGGCCGCGCAGGGCACGCTCTATGCATCCATGCTGCGCGAGAGCGCCAAGCGGCAAAATCCGTCTGTCTACGTGGTCGAGGTCAACGGCTTTCTCTACACGGAGGCAGAGCGGGATGAGCTCGGCACGGCCGCAACGCGCGAATGGCTCGACACGCTGCCGCTCTCGCGCAACAAGGTGCAGGCCATTGACGAGTGCGTGCAGGGCGACCGGCTGTCATACTATGTGCCGCTGCTCAAGTACCACGACAACTGGAGAAAGCCGGACCTCATCCGCAATTCGCTGTCACTGCAGCAGCAGGCGCGCGACGCGGGCTATTCGTACACCAAGCCGTTTCTGTCCATCTCCATGTTCCTCACGGAGACGGATGAGATCCCCGTGCGCCAGCAATCGCTCGACGATTTCAACGAGCAGAGCCTGCGCATCTTCTGCGAGACAGCCAAGGCACGGGGAATCAAAAACGTGCTCTTTGCCCGCTTCCCGCACCGCACCGTCATTGAAAACTATGACGCCGTGTTTGCCGAGCTGGAGGCGGTCGTGCACGAGTACGGGTATGATTTTGCGAACTTCGACACGCAGATGGACGCCATCGGCCTCGACCCGCTCAATGATTTCGCCAACGCCGAGCATCTGAACATTTTCGGCGCGGAGAAATTCACGCCCTACCTCGCCGACTATCTCGCGCAGCACTATGACCTGAACACCGCGCACAGTCAGGCCGTCACCGACGAATGGACGCGCTGCGCCGCATTCACGCAGCAAATGCTGCCCGTGTGCGAGGACAATACCCGGCGCTACACGTGCGAGAAGCTCGACGAATTCTCGCCCGTATTCGCAGACTGCCGCTGAATAAAGCAAGTTTGCCGCTGAATAAAGCAAGTTTGCCGCTGAATAAAGCAAAACGCAGCCCCCTTCGAGACGCTCGAAGGGGGCTGCGTTTTTTGTTGCTTTACCGGCCGGTGCTGCCGAAGCCGCCCGCGCCGCGGTCGGTCTCGTCGAGCGCATCCGCCTCTGCAAACTCCGCCGCCAGAAACGGCAGGATCACGAGTT
>ERZ1106951.1727-NODE-1727-length-18647-cov-2.661682_pt1 | contig 18647 bp, 19 predicted proteins | sample MGYA00403676_ERZ1106951 | MGnify/ENA primary metagenome ERZ1106951 (study PRJEB35170, sample SAMEA104062398) | human gut metagenome | biome: human gut; feature: human-associated habitat; material: faeces | place: Denmark | collected 2012-04-23 ...
TTCTTTAGCAAGCACGAGAGCCAGTACTAGGCAACCGCAACGCGCCCGGGAATGAAGAATGTGCCCTTCACGCCGTGCTCCCGGAAGCAATCCAGCAGATGCGGCAGACCGTATTCCATCCCTGTCCAGCCGAGCCGCTGGATGTCACCCTCGGATACGTCGATGCCCGGGTAAAAAATGCGCCCGTAAAACTCCGCGTCCAGATTGACGGAGATCATGGCTGCACTTGTATAGCCCTGCGGCCAGAGAAATGTTCTGCTCAACATGCTGTGACCTCCTGTGCTGCCAAAAAGTGCTGCGCGATGTCCAGACATGTACTGCACCAGACCTCCCGGTTTTCCGCCAGATATGCGCAAAAACGATCCAACATGACGGACCGGCCGGCCGTTCCCGCGATCTGCGGATGAAAAGCCGAAGAACCCATTCGTCCAAAGCGGGCCATGCCTTCGATCTCACGCACCCAGTTGCGGTATACCACATCATAGCCTGCGGGCCGCGGCATTCCTTCCAGAACAGCTGGATAGTTGTGCAGCACCGTTTGCACATAGTCGTCCATCTGCTCATCCCGGCACGGAACATTTACGCCGCACGTGGCCGTGCCGTTCACATAGTACCAGCCGTCTCCCTCGCCGCTTGTTCCGGCGCTGGAATAGACAAAGCCAGCCGATTCATACAGCCAGCGCTCCGTCTGCGGCAGCAGCATTCCCGTCGGGCGCATACCGCGCGCGATGTCGCCGGTGTATTTTTTGAAAAGCTCCTGTGAATGACCGATGCGTGCACACTGCTGGTCAAATGTTTCACCGTAACGACCGGTATGGTCAAGACCGTGATGCGCGAATTCGTGCCCTTCCTTCCGGATCATCTCGATCACATCCGGATGCTCCTGCATCATGTCAGTCGGCACGAACCAGGTCGCCTTCAGATCATAATTCCTAAGAATATCCAGAATGCGTGCGGCGCCGCGATCCGGACCGAACAGACCGATGGAGCGTCCTTTGATGTATTGACTTCCGTTCGGCAGCTTTACGGTTTTATTGCGCCAAATCGTATCGCCGTCCAAATCAAATGAAAGCGAAAACGCGCACTTTGCGTCGTGCGGCCACGAAACGGGCCGCACGACCTTTTTTTCTTCACTCATACCAGCATTCTTCTGCCGCCGTTCGGCGCGAGGATCTGACCTGTCACATAGTCCGAAGCCTCAGAGACCAGATACAGCACTGCGTTTGCAATGTCAAGCGGCTTTGCGATGCGCCCCTTCGGGATGAGCGGCAGTTCATCGTCTACAAATTCGCCGTCGGCTTCATGCAGACCCGGAGTGTCCGTTGTGGGCACCACGATGACGTTGCAGTTGATGTTGAACGGAGCGGCCTCTCTGGCAATGGAGGTCGTCAGACCGATCACGCCGGCCTTCGCGGAAGCATAGTGCGCACACTGCTCACCGCCGCACAGCGCATAGCCGGAGCTGATGTTTACGATGCGCCCGCTGTTCTGCTTGCGCATATAGGGGAATGCCGCGCGGATGGCCGCAAATGCGCTGTATAGGTTCAGCCGCACATAGTGGTCAAATCTCGCATCGTCCAAATCAAAGAAGTCGCGCGGGGCTTCACCGCCTCCGCCGTTGTTGATCAGAAAATCGACCGTGCCAAACACCTCGACCGTGCGGGCGATGAGAGCGTTGATCTGTTCTGTCTGCATAATGTCACAGTGGCAATATTCTGCCGTGCCGCCTTTGGCGCGGATGCCCGCAACGACTGCTTCGCCGTTTTCGTCATTGATGTCACATACCATCACGCGCACGCCGTACTCCGCCAGCGCCTCGGCAACTCCCTGGCCAATGCCGCGGCCGGAGCCGGTCACGATAGCGGCCTTGCCGCTGATACCCAGATAGTCTTTCATAGAATCAATCCTCCTGTTTTACCTGTTTACTGTTCCCAAGATACGATGACAGGAAGTTCTCTTCCTGCAAAATTTCTGCACCCGTGCCATACCGCACGATGCGGCCCTGCTGAATGACGCATGCATGATCCGCGATCTTTAAGGCTTTGCGCGCATTCTGTTCCACCAGCAACACCGTAATGCCTTTTTTATTGATCTGCTGAATGATGTTGATGACATCATTGACGATGAGCGGAGCCAGACCGAGCGACGGCTCATCCAGCAAAAGCAGCTTCGGATCGGACATCAGCCCGCGGGCAATGGCCAGCATTTGCTGTTCGCCGCCGGAAAGCGTACCGGCACGCTGGTGACGGCGCTCCTCCAAACGGGGAAACATTGCAAAGGAGCGTGCAATGCCGGCGCTGCGATCCTTTACCAGATACCCGCCCATGAGCAGATTTTCCTCCACGCTCAGGTTTGGAAATATCCAGCGCCCCTCGGGCACCAGAGAGATCCCTCTGGCCACGACCTCGTGTGGTGTGTGCGGCAGCGGCTTGCCGTCATACAATATTTCTCCGCTTTTGGGCTTCAAGAGCCCGGCAATGCAGCGCATGAGTGTGGATTTGCCTGCACCGTTTGCCCCGACGATCGAAACGATCTCGCCGGTGTTTACAGTTGCGCTGATACCGTTCAGCGCTTTGATTTTTCCATAGCTGTATTCCAGATTTTCAATGGTCAGCATCGTCAATCACCTGCCCCCAAATATGCTTCGATCACATCCTCATTCGCCTGGATCTCCTCCGGCAGCCCTGTTGCGAGCTGTTTGCCGAAGTTGATGACCGTCAGCCGGTCACAGACATTCATAATGACATCCATATGATGATCGATGACCAGAATGGCGATCTGCGGATGATCCACACGAATATTGCGGATGATCTGCGACAACTCCTCCGATTCGCCTTCGTTCATGCCGGCTGCCGGTTCGTCCAGCAGCAGCACCTTCGGCGCGCAGACCAGGGAGCGCACGATCTCCAAACGACGCTGCTGACCGTAGGGAAGATTGCTCGCTATCTGGTCGCGCAGATCCCACAGCCCTACGCGCCGGAGCGTCTGTTCACAGACCTCGGCGGCCTTCTGTTCCTCACGGCGGCATTTCGGCGTTTTGAACACGCCGTCCCAGAAGCTGTAGTTCATGTTCTGCTGATAAGCGATATGCACATTCTCATATACGGTCAGGTCGTTGAACAACCGGATGTTCTGGAATGTCCGCGCAATGCCGAGATTTGCGATCTCGTTGGGCTGCCGGCCTACAATGGAGCTGCCCTCCAGAAGGATGTCGCCTTCCGACGGCGCATAGATACCGGTGATAAGGTTAAACAGCGTCGTTTTGCCCGCGCCGTTCGGACCGATGACGCCAAAGATCTCGCCCGGCTTTACGCCGAGGCTTACATGGTTTGTCGCCTTGATGCCGCCGAAGTGCTTGCTGATGTCGCGAATATCCAGAATGTATTCGTTTCCCATTTCAGCGTCCTCCTTTCCGCACGTCCGTGCGACGCTTGAGCGCTGCGCCGAGCTTGCGCACGCCGTTTTTGATGCCGCGCCAGGAAAGCTCCGACGTTCCCATCAGGCCGGACGGACGGAACAGAATGGCAAGCACGACCAGCAGACCGTAGAACACCATGCGCCACTGTTCCGCAGATCCGAAGCGCAGCAGCTCCGGCAGCGGCAGCAGCAGCAGACCGGCCAGGATTGTGCCGGTCAGGCTTCCGCGCCCGCCCAGGATGACCACAATGATAAGCTCGTCCGATTTTGCCATGGTGAACATGTTGGGATGCAGGAAGTGCATATAATGCGCCAGAAATGCACCCGCACAGCCGCACAATGCGCAGCTGATGATCATGGCTTCCATCTTGTATTTGAAGATGTTCACGCCTACGGAACGCGCCGCGATCTCATCCTCCCGCACGGCAATGCAGTTGCGTCCGTGCTTGGAGTTGATAAACGACCGCAGTCCGATCACGGTCAGGATCACGACGCCCCAAACCACAAATACGTTTGAGCCGCTCGGCACATCGGAAAAACCGCGCGCACCGCCGGTGATCGATTCCGTATTCTGAATGACCAGCTTGATGGCCTCGCCGATGCCGAGCGTTACGATGATGAAGTAGTCATCACGCAGGCGCAGTGTGGGGTAGCTGATGAGGTAACCCACAAGGCTTGCTGCCAGCATACCGCCCAGAATGCCCACAAAAATCGGCATTCCGCAGTTTTTTGTCAAAAGCGCCGAAACATAACCCCCAATGGCCATAAAACCTGCATGACCCATGGAGAACATTCCCGTAAAGCCGCAGAGGATGGATACGCCGAGCACTGCGATCATGTAAATGCCGACGATCGTCAAAACACCGATCCAATATTGCATATCCGTTCCTCCTTACGCCTTGTCCTCGCTGGATTTGCCCATCAGACCAGACGGCCGCACCAGCAGAATGAGGATCAGCAGAATGTATGCGAACAGGTCGCGCATCGCTGTGGATACATAGGCCGAAATAAGCGCCTCCGAAACACCCAGGATCAGCGCCCCGAGCACTGCGCCAGGCAGGCTGCCGAGACCGCCGATGACTGCGCAGATGAAAGCCTTATTCGTGTAGAACGTGCCAAGAGAGGGATATGTGGTATACTTTGCACCCAGCAGTGCACCTGCAATTCCGGCAAGACTGCCGGCAATAAGGAATATTGCCGTGATGAGCTTGTATGTATTCACGCCCATAAGCGCAGTGATGTCCAAACTGAATGAGGCACCTCGGATGGCAAGGCCCAGTCTGGTCTTGCGGATGATCAGCTCCACGATAACAAGCGCGAGAATGCTGACGGCAAAAATGATGATGTCCACCAGTCCGATGCTTGCCCCAAACAGGTTGATGCTCTGCGCCGTAAAGTTGACCGGGTACACGCGGAAGCGTCCGGTAAAGGCGATGATGACCAGATTGTCGCCAATGACCGACATGCCAAGACCGATGATCATCAGGTATACCCGACGTGCATTGCGGCGCAGCAGCGGACGATAGGCGGCGAACTGGATGAAGGCGGCGAGCAGCGCAGCCGCGATCACACCCATGATAATGCCCGCCAGCAGGTTCTGCATGGCATAGGTCAAAAAGAAAAATGTTGCGAATGCGCCGATCGTTACAGAAATGCTGTGTGCAAAGTTTGTGAAGTTCAGAAGACTGTAGATCAGCGCATAGCCGACCGCCATCAGTGCATACACGCTGCCGACGGACAACCCGTTGATAAGCTGTTGAATAAACACCGTAAGTTCCTCCTGTGTCAGGCCGCATGACCTAGAATATCACGTTCCCGGAATGCTCCGGGCCGTTTTGCCAAACAGTCTCTGCGCCGCCTGGCAGGACATGGCTGTTTGAGGCTTAAGCGTGCAGATCGTAGAGTTCGAGCTGCTTGAATTCGCCGTCCACGATCTGATAGATCGGAACCTGACGGTACACATTGTGCGTCGCCGGGTCAATCGTGATGGTGCAGGTCAGGCCCTGCAGGTCTTTCGTTGTTTCCAAAGCGTCGCGGATGGCCACGGAATCTGTGCTGCCCGCCTTTTCGATCGCGCCCGTCAGCAGCTTAAAAGCGTCACAGGCCATGTAGCAGTCCGGCGCAGCGTCGATGCTGGGATCATAGCCCCAACGCGCAATAAACTTTTCCAACAGCTCGTCGACGCCGGGAGCCTTGGTCACGCACGCAACGTTAAAGATGATCCCGTTCACATTGTCACCGGCGATCTCGAAAATGCCGCCGGACATGGTACCTTCCGTAGAGAGCAGCGGCTGCGTGATGCCAAGCTCACGCGCCTGGTTGGCGATCAGGCCGATCTGCTTGTGGTAGCTAGTTGCCATATACAGGCAGTCAAAGTCGCCAGATTCCTTGATCTTCGTCAGAACGGCACGGTAATCCACGTCACCGGTGTTATAGGCCTCCTTGGCGACGACCGTACCGCCGGCTGCTTCCACGGCAGCGGCATACTGACCGCTGACGCCCAGCGAAAAGTCACTGCCGATCTCATAGATGATCGCCACATTCTTGTAGCCGAGCTTTTCAACGGTGTACTGGCCGAGGATCGTACCGCTCTGCGGGTCGCTCAGGCAGGCGCGGAACCCATAGGGCCGGACCTTTCCGTCGTCGGTCATGGTGACCTTGGTGTTTGTGGCCATGGTGGAAATGACAGGCACTTTATACTCCGTTGCCACATCGACCAGCGCGATCGTGGTAGCAGAAGCTTCGCAGCCAATGAACGCACAAACGCCGTCATTGAGAATGGCTTTGCGTGCCACGTTCGTTGTTTCAACGGCGTCGTCGCGGTTGTCGTAGCTCAGAAGCTCGATCTTCCGGCCGCCGAGCAGGCCGCCGTTTTCATTCACATCGTCCGCCAGCAACTGAACGGTTTGATATATGACATCGCCCCACAGGGAGTTTTCACCGGTTCTTGTACTCATGACACCAATTTTAATAGAATCGTCAGCATCGTCGGACTTCTTGCTGCACGCGCCCAGCGTCAGCATCATCGCGACGATCAGAAGAATTGCTGTCAGTTTTTTCATTGAACTTCTCTCCTTATAATATTTTTTGTGTTTTAGCCGTACCGCGCGAAGCTGTACCGCTGTTTATTCTGGAACTGTGCTCCTGCGCGGAGCACAGAAACTGCCTGCTTTACTGCATCCACGCACCGCCGTTCGGCGAAATGACCTGACCCGTGAAATAGTCCGATGCGGACGAAGCCAAAAACGCGACAGCGTTGGCAATGTCCTCCGGCTGACCTGCGCGCGGCCACAGCGTGTCGGCGATCTCGTCTTCCCAGTCGCGGATCCGCGCCATGCGGGTGTCGACCAGACCGGGCGCAACGCTGTTTACGTTGATGCTTTCCTTTGCCAGTTCATGCGCCAGTTCTTTGGTAAAGGCAATGACGCCGCCCTTGGCTGCGGCGTAGTGCGGGTCGGAGAAATCGCCGGTGATCCCGGCACCGGAACTGATGTTCACGATTTTCCCCTGTTTTTTTGCCCGCATGATCGGCAGCACCGTCATGGTAAAGCGGAACACGCTGTTCAGGTTCAGCTCGATCAGGCGCATCCATTCCTGCTCATTGATGGTATCCACAGTTACGCCGCCGCCGCAGCCGGCCGCATCATTCACCAGAATATCCACAGTGCCAAATTTCTGCACCGCCGTGTCCACGACCTTCTGAATGTCCTCATACTTGCGCACGTCGCAGTAAAGCCCCAAGCATACGCCGCCTGCCAGCGTGATCTCATCGGCGGTGTTCCTGACGCTTTCCGCTTCAATGTCGCACGCAACGACATTTGCGCCGAGCCCCGCCAGTTTTTGCGCAATGCCGCGACCGATGCCGTTGCCCGCGCCTGTCACAATGGCGGTTTTCCCGGCCAGCTGAAAATAATGCTCCATATTTGCGTGGATCCAGTTCTGATTCATAGTATTTCCTCCGCACCATGATGGGCATGAACTTGAGCAAACTGCACAAGCTCACGCCGTGTTTTCCTGTGATAGTACTCATATTAGCACAACAAAACGTGTTTTTTCGGACACACGAGGAACGGAGCGTTGTATTTTACCCGCTTGTTTTCACTGCTCCTGCGGACATTCGCCATGACCGCTTTTCTCTTTTACAGCACCCGTCCGCTTTTGGAGCGGAATTTGCCCCGGAACGCTGACGGTGTCATGACCTTCAGCTTGACAAAATTTCGCGTCAGCGTTTTCTGCGAATTATAGCCGACATCCAGCGCAACGTCCAGCACGGTCAGCTCCGTTGTAATGAGCAGTTCACATGCGTGGTTCACGCGGATCTGGTTCAGAAAGTCCTCAAAGTTGAACTCTACCTGCTCCACCAGCAGCTGCTGCAGCTTTGGTACCGTGATTTGGAATTTTGCCGCGACGCTCTTGGCTGTGAGCGGACTTGCGTAATTTCGATAGATATAGTTTACTATGGTATATCCGATGCGTTCCTCTTCGATATGACAGATGTTCTGCACCTTCTGGTATGTCGCCCGGTACTGACCGATGCGGTCGCCCACCCGTGTGGCAAACACTTTTGAAATGTGCGATTCATCCACAAACCCCAAGATCTCCGCCAGCTCCCGCAGAGTCAGGTCGGTATACAACAGATAATTCACGGTCTTGCAAATGCGCATTTCGTTCAGAAGATCAAAAAAGGACAGCCCCGTCATTTGTGTGATATGCGCGCTGACGGTCGATTCACTGTAGTAAAACTGCTGCGCGATCTTCTTGAGCGTCAGCTTTTCATTGCAGTGCAGATACATATAACGCAGAATGTCCACGGAATCCACGCATTCGCTGCGCCCGCTCTCCGGCTGCTCCGTTGCCGCGCGCGTAAAAATGACCGTCAGATACACGATCAGATTCAAAACCGCAATGTTTTCCAGTTCTTTTTCCGCGTGCAGGTTCTTGCTTGATTCAATGCCGATCTCCTCACGGATGAGCTGCACGATGTTCCGCACATCCGCGATCTTGTCCTCTGACAGCTGCACGGCGGCATGGTCCTCAATGCGCGTCAGGCTGGAGCACGGATCGCCCGATACGTCGCTGAACAGATGTATGACGTTCTGCACCGTATCAAAGTGATAGCGGATGATCACATACTGCACCGGCTTCTCGACCGCACTGATCTCGCTGACCTGCCACGGCAGGATGGACACAAGAGTTCCCCTTCGGAAGTCATACTCCTTGCCCTGAATGACGATTTTTCCGGCGCCGTCCAAAGCAAACAGAAACCGCGATTCCTGGTGAATGAGCGGCACTGCCGGTTCTGACACGGTTTCGTAGTCCAGACTGAACAGGCGGCTCTGATCCACCTGTGACCGATTGAACGACTGCATCTCGATCAGTTCTTTCATAGGCCCTCCCAACGGCAGAATTCTGTAGAGTTACTGGTATTTCTACAATTTATATTATAAAATGGCGAAAATAGCAAGAGGCTGTGGACAGTTAAGCGTGGATCTATTGTATTATCCTCAGGTGATCTGTACGCGCCTGCCTCGCATTTTTGACAGGCCTTGTTCCCGCCAGACCTATATGCGTGCATGGAAAGGCGGGCATATATGTGAAAGCGCACACAAGAACCTGTTAAAGTACAAAGAAAATCCATCATTTCGCACGTCCTGCGCAAAAAGTATCTGTTAGAATACGTTTATAAGGTCGCTGGCGATCAAAAAAACTGAAAAATAGGAGGGTTACCCATGCAAGGTCCCATCCACGTTAAAAGTGAGATCGGTCCGCTGCAAAAGGTCTTGCTTCACCGCCCGGGGCGGGAGCTGGAGTATCTTGTGCCGGATGCGCTGGAACGCTTGCTCTTTGACGATATTCCCTATCTGCACGGTGCGCAGCAGGAGCATGACCGGTTCGTGCAGCTTCTGCGAGAAAACGGCACAGAGGTCGTATTCCTGGAGGATCTGACGGCGGAAGCCATCGAAACAGACGATCCTGTTCGGGATGCATTCATTGATGCCGTTATTTCCGGCGCGGGAGCGCTGGCGGAGTATTACCGGCCGGAGCTGACCGAGTACCTGAAAAGTATTTCTGATGCGCATGTGCTCGTAGAGAAAACAATGTCCGGTATCTGCGTGCAGGAGCTTCCGGCTTCGCAGAAAAGCTGTTTGGGCCGGCTCATGCAGCAGGATGACCATTTTGTGATGGATCCCATACCAAACCTGTATTTCACCCGGGATCCGTTTGCGTGCATTGGCAATGGCGTGAGTCTGAATCGAATGCATTCGCAGACGCGCTGCCGGGAAACGATCTATGGCCGGTTCATTCTGAAGTACCACCCGGAGTTTTCTGATCGTGTACCATTATACTACACGCCGGAGCTTCCGACAAGCATTGAAGGCGGGGATATTCTAAATCTGAGCGCGCAGGTCATTGCGGTCGGCGTATCGCAGCGCACGCAGCCAGAATCCGTTGAGCTGCTGGCGCACAACCTTTTTGACGCGCAGGATTGCAGTGTGGACACCGTTTTGGTCTTTGACATTCCCCACAGTCGTGCCTTCATGCATCTGGACACGGTCTTGACCCAGGTCGACACCGATACCTTCACGGTGCATCCCGGCATTCTGGACAGACTGCATATCTATGAGATCACGCCGGCTGCCGGCGGACAGCTGCATATCCAGGAAATGGTCCGCCGCCCGGAGGAGGTGCTGGCACACTATCTGCATCAGGATCATGTGCGCCTCATCCGCTGCGGAGGCGAGAGCGCGATCGCGGCGCAGCGCGAGCAGTGGAACGACGGCTCCAATACGCTGTGTATCCGTCCGGGCTGCGTAGTCGTGTATGACCGCAACCATATCACAAATCAGATCCTGACGGATGCCGGGATCGAAGTTCTTACCGTTCCCAGCGCCGAGCTTTCGCGCGGCCGCGGCGGTCCGCGCTGCATGAGCATGCCGCTTTGCCGCGCCGCGCTGTAACAGGAGCAAGCAAATTGGATGATCCATATCCGGAAAACCAAAATCAGTGGACCAAATAGAAAGGAGCATTTTTATGCCTGTCAATCTTCGTGGAAGAAATTTTCTGAAACTGCTGGACTATTCTCCGGCAGAGATCCGTTATCTGCTCGACCTGTCCAGAACGTTCAAGGACCTCAAGCGCACGGGCACGCCGCACCGCTATCTGGAGGGCAAGAACATCGTCCTGCTGTTTGAGAAAACGTCGACCCGCACGCGCTGCTCATTTGAGGTCGCCGGAATGGACCTTGGCATGGGCGTGACGTATCTCGACCCCGGCAGCAGCCAGATGGGAAAGAAGGAGTCCATCGCCGACACGGCAAAGGTCCTTGGGCGGATGTATGACGGCATCGAATACCGCGGCTTCAGCCAGAAGATCGTAGAGGAACTGGCAGAAAACGCGGGCGTGCCCGTCTGGAACGGCCTGACCGACGAATTCCATCCGACGCAGATGCTGGCGGACCTTTTGACTATTGAGGAAAAGAAGGGCACGCTCAAGGGGCTGCGCTTTACGTATTTTGGCGACGCGCGCAACAACATGGGAAATTCCCTCATGGTCGCGTGTGCAAAGATGGGGCTGCATTTCACCGCCTGCGCGCCGAAGGAGCTTTTCCCGGCACAGGAGCTGGTCGAGAAGTGCAAGGAGCTTGCGGCGCAAAGCGGCGGCTCGGTGACGCTGACCGAGAGCGTGGAAGAGGGCGCGCGGGACGCGGACGTGCTGTATACGGATATTTGGGTTTCGATGGGCGAGCCGGACTCCGTCTGGGCGGAGCGCATCCGGCTTTTGACGCCGTATCAGGTCAACGCCGAAAAGATGGCGCTGGCAAAGCCCGACGCGCTCTTTATGCACTGCCTGCCGTCGTTCCACGACATCAACACGACCATCGGAAAGCAGATCGCAGAGAAATTCGGCATTACCGAGATGGAGGTCTCGGACGAGGTGTTCCTTTCACCGCAGTCGGTCGTCTTTGATGAGGCGGAAAACCGGATGCACACCATCAAGGCGGTCCTCTATGCAACACTTCATTGAGCGGGCGCGGACTAAAAACTGGATCGGATTTGGTGCGCGTGCGGCGCTGCTGCTGGTCGGTGCGATCTGGGGCAGCTCGCTGGTCGTGGTAAAATCCGCCGCGGAGTATATCAGTCCGAATTTTCTCATTGCACTGCGTTTTACGGCAGCATTTGCCGTACTGGCTCTGATTTTTTGGAGGCGGCTGCGCGGCGTATCCCGCTCGCTTCTGGGCCGCTGCGCCGTGATCGGCGCATGCCTGTTTCTGGCTTACTGGATCCAGACGATCGGCGTAACGTTTGCCATGCCCGGAAAAAGCGCATTTCTCTCCTCGATCTACTGCGTGCTCGTGCCGTTCATTTACTGGCTTATCAGCGGTCAAAAGCCGAAGCTGCGGAATCTGTTGGCGGCGGTGCTGTGCGTGGGCGGGATCGTGCTGACCAGCGTGACGGGCGGCTTCACGATGGAGCTGGGCGATATGCTGGCGCTGCTCAGCGGCATATTCTTTGCTGCGCACATTGCGGTAGTTGGGAAACTGGGGCAGGGGGAAGATCCCATTGTGGTGACGATCCTTCAATTCGGTTTCTGCGCACTGTTCGCATGGATCGCAACCTTTGCGCTGGAAGGCGTGCACATGACCTGGGATAGGCGCGCCTTGGGCGGCGTCCTCTATCTGGCGTTGTTTTGCACCATGCTGGCGCTGCTGCTGCAAAATGTGGGGCAGAAGTACGCCTCGCCGGCCAGCGCGTCGATTTTAATGAGTACTGAGTCAGTATTCGGCATTTTGTTTTCTGTTCTGTTTGCTGGCGAGGTGGTCACGCCGCGGCTGGCGGTCGGCTTTGCGCTGATCTTTGCAGCCGTGCTCGTTTCAGAGGTGCAGCTGCCTGCGAAGCAAGCTGCGAAACAATAAAAACCAGCGCCGCACAGGAACGTTCTGGGCGGCGCTGCTTGAAATTTTGAGGTTAAATAATATAATAGAGGTTAAATATTATTTATAACAAAGGAGGCGCACCATGTTTACCATTCTCCGCATAGACGCGCATGCGAGCGCCGACCGCATGCCCACAGAGTACGCCGCGCTGGCAGCCAGCGGGCGGACTGATGTTGTTTTAAAACAAGCCGATGCCGAAACGCCGGAACAGCTTGTTGCTGCGGCGCAGGAAGCAGATGTTTTGCTGACGGATTGCGCTATGCTGACTGGCGCGGTGCTGCAGCAGCTGCCGCGCTGCCGCGCAATTATTCGCTATGGCGTGGGGTATGACACAGTGGATGTTGCGACTGCAAGCAAATGTGGTATCGCCGTTGTCAATGTGCCGGATTTCTGCAACGAAGAGGTATCAAACCATGTAATGATGTTTCTGCTTGCTGCGGCAAAGAAGCTGAAACCGTTAGATGCGCTTGTTCGGCAGGGGCAATGGGCGCAGGCAAAAGCCATGCAGCGTCCGATGGGCAGCATTCATGGCGAGACTCTGGGGATCATAGGCTGCGGCAATCTGGGGCGAAGCGTGGCGGTAAAGGCACACGCATTTGGTATGCCGGTCATTGGTTACAGCCCGCACACCCCGCAACCGCTACTGAATGCCGCAGGAATACGAGCTGTTGGATTTGAAGAGCTGCTGCAAACTGCAGATTATATCTCTGTGAATACTAGCCTAAATGCACGCACCCATCATCTTATTGACCGTGCCGCATTGAAGCAGATGAAGCCAAGCGCCGTGCTCATCAACTGCGCGCGCGGAACGATCGTTGATGAAGCTGCGCTCATTGAAGCTCTGCAGGCGCACACGATCGCAGGCGCGTGTCTGGATGTGTTTGAAACAGAGCCGCTTCCGGGCACATCGCCGCTCTGTGCGTTGGATAATGTGCTGCTCATGCCGCATGACGCATCGTATTCCGACGCCAGCTTTCATCTTCTCAAAACACGTGTGATCGAAGAAGCGCTGCGCGTGTGCGATGGTGCTACGCCGCTACATGTGGTAAACGCAGTGCAGCTTGGTCTGATATGACAGCAGGTCAGGAGAACGTGGATCACGGCAGGGAGCTGAAAGGACACACTGCAGCGTGTCTGACGGGTATGATCCTCTGCATTACGCCGCCGGACAAGATGGCGGTGCAATGCAGCACCACCTTCTATATCCAGGCGACGAGTGCGGAGTTGAATGAGCTGAACACCATGTCGAGCCTCAACGACTATGCCGAGCCCGCCGGCGAAAAACAGGTCTGGGATATCCACGAGGGAAACGCAAGTGGCAGAGATGAAAAAGCGGACATTGGTTTCATTGTTCTTGCAGTCATGAGTGAAAACTTGGTCGTCAGCAGGACGCCCAAGGGTCTCCTCGCGACAGATTACACCCTTACGACAACCCCACGACGGAAAAAGCGGACAAGCTTGTGAATGGCAGAGCCGTCTAAAAAACGCCATCGGCTGCCACGGTCTGAAAGAACTCATTGGCAGACTGGAACCGCCGTGCAGGGTCTTCCTGATAGCCAAGGCAGGCAAGGCAGTGAACGATAAAATACAGCGGCTGACATTCTATTTGGCTATTAAAAACATATGAGGAATTGAAAAATGGGAAAAAAGATTGTTATTGCTCTGGGCGGCAACGCTCTGGGCAAAAATCTAGAAGAGCAGATGCAGGCTGTCAAGACGACGGCCTGCGCCATCGCAGACCTGATCGAGGACGGCCACGAGGTCGTCATCGCGCACGGCAACGGCCCGCAGGTCGGCATGATCCAGAACGCGTTCGCCGCTTACCACAAGCAGCAGGCCAAGAGCGACATCATGCCCCTTTCCATGTGCGTAGCCATGAGTCAGGGCTACATCGGCTACGATCTGCAGAACATGATCGGCGAGGAGCTTGACCGCCGCGGTCTGGGCATCCACTGCGCGACTGTTCTGACGCAGGTCGCCGTTGATCCGGCTGACCCCGCGTTCCAGCATCCGACCAAGCCCATCGGCGCGTTCATGACCGAGGAAGAGGCCAAGAAGCTCGCCGCTGAAAAGGGCATCGATGTTGCCGAGGACGCAGGCCGCGGCTGGCGTCAAGTCGTCGCAAGTCCGCGCCCGAAGGAGATCGTTGAGATCGCCACGGTTCGCGCACTTATGAACGCAAAGCACGCTGTTATCGCTGCCGGCGGCGGCGGTATCCCGGTTGTGTGGGAAGACAAGTATCACCTCAAGGGCGTGCCCGCCGTCATCGACAAGGACTTCGCCTCCGAGTGCATGGCCGAGCAGCTTGACGCCGATATGCTCATCATCCTGACGGCTGTCGAGAAGGTGGCTATCAACTTCGGCAAGCCCGACCAGAAGAATCTGGACGAGCTGACCCCGGAGGAGGCCCGCAAGTACATGGCCGAAGGCCAGTTCGCCCCCGGCTCCATGCTGCCGAAGGTCGAAGCGGCTGTCAAGTTCGCCGAGTCCAAGCCCGGCCGCACCGCCCTCATCACCCTCCTGGAAAAAGCCAAGGACGGCATCGAAGGCAAGACCGGCACCGCGATCCATCTGTAAGATACCCGCAAAGCGCCCTTCTTCCGAAGGGCGCTTTGGTTTATAAATCCGCGCACAGGCCCGATTCAGCGCACTTGACAAATCGGAAGAGTCTGATATAATGAAAATAACCAAGGCCCCTTCCGCAAGAACGGTTTGGCCTCGGATCAAGTTAGCGTTTCAAGAAATCTCGAAACCGTCACTTTGCCGAGTGGCGGTTTCGGCCATTTATGCGGATGGTGACCGTGAGTCCAAAAATATGGAACGTGATCGTAATCGGCATAAACATCCCTCCTTTCGGAGGAGGCCAAACCGCCCGTCTGCGTCGGGAGCCTTGGGGTTCGATAAGAACCGCCTTTATTTTATCAGACCAGTCGAAAAATGTCAATCCGTCCCCGTTTCCGTGCGCTTGACAGATCAAGGATCATAGCAGAATTTCGGATATACGCGTATATTGCAGCAAGGGAAGGCCGCACGGCCTTCCCTCGTTTTATCCGTTTTTCGGTTCTGCCGGCTTTGGCTTGACGCGGGCGAATCTGCGGCGGCGGGCGCGGTGTGGGCGGGGCTTCTGGCTGAGCGCGGCATAGCTCTTTGCGACCTGCTCGGTCGGCTCGTAGACCAGCCGGCTGACGCGCAGCGCACCGTCCTCCTGCACCAGCCGGATACGGATGTAAAATTCACCGTCCGCCTCGCATCTGGCGCGGGACAGATACCGCCGTCCCTGCTGCGGATACCATTTTCCCGCCGTCATCTGTCCGCCGCAGACAGGGCAAAGGTTCTCCTGCCCGCTCATCGCGCCGAGCGCGGCGGTCTTGTCAGCGTAGCCGTGGAACACGGCCCGCTGCACGCAGCCGGGCAGCTCAGCGCCGTGGAAGCCGTTTTCGTGCGCCTGCACGGCAGCCTCATACGCGGCGATGCCCTCCGCGAGACGCAGCTTCTGGCAGACGAGCGCCGTATGATACGCGTCGCCCAGCGCGTCGTGCGCGGCACGGGTGGGCGCGATGTCCATCATCTGCATGGCCGTCGACAGCGCCTTCTGCGCGCCGGAGCCGTCGGTCTGCGCGTTGAAGATCAGCTGCGCGTTGTACCAGCGCGCCGTCCATCCGCTCTCCAGACCGAACACCGCGAGATTTTCCCGCAGGATCGTGATATCGTCAAAGCCCCACGTCAAAAACACGCAGTCCTCGCCGCACCACGCGGCAAACTGCGCGGCGGCCTCCGGAAAGCTCACGCCCTTTTCGCGCAGCAGACTGTCGCGGATACCGGTCAGCGAGGCGACCTTGCGGTTCATTTTCTTGAAATATTTGGGCCGGATGAGGATCTGGAACTCGTCCGCGACCTGCTGCTCCTGCGTCATGCGCACAGCGCCGATCTGCACGATCTCGCCGCGCATCGGCGACGGCAGCGCCTTTTTCGCGCTGTATGACCCCGGCCACGGCTGGTTCCACTCCATATCCAGAATAATATACTGCATAGCGTCAAACTCCTTCATGTCTAACAGCTATGGTATCACAAACTCGGCAGACTGTAAACAATAAAACCGCGTCTGCATAGAATATGCCAGTAAATCAGGGAAGGCAGGAACCGGCATATGCCATTTTTATTCTTGAGTCCGTCCACGCAGTATTTCAATCCCTACATCACGACCGGCGACGAGCGCTATTGGATGAACGCGCTGGCCGATGAGATGACGCCGTATCTGCACGCAAGCGGCATCACCGTCACGCGCAACGACCCGGACGGCAGCGCCGCGCAGTCCATCCGCGATTCCAACGCATCCCGGCAGGATTTCCATCTGGCGCTGCACTCGAACGCCGCACCGCAGGCGCTGTCAGGCCGTCTGCGCGGCGTGGACATTTACTATTATCCGACGAGCGAGGCCGGGCTTCGCATGGCGAACATTCTGGTTGATAACATCAAGCCCATCTATCCGCTTCCCGACCGGGTGCAGGCGCGCTCGTCCACGATCATCGGCGAGCTGCGCCGCACACGGGCTCCGGCGGTTCTGACCGAGCTGGGATACCACGACAACACAGAGGACGCGAACTGGCTGACGGGCAATCTGGACGCGATTGCGCGGGCGCTGGCCGGCCGGCCGTCCCTGCTGCTGGCGGACGAGCCGACGGGCAACCTCGATTCCCGAACGGGCGCGGACGTGATGCGCCTGTTCCACGAGCTGCACGAGGCGGGCAACACCATCGTGCTGATTACGCACGACGCGAAAATCGCCGCGCAGACCCCGCGCGCCATCCACATCCACGACGGGCGCGTGCTCGAACCGGCGGACGAAAACGAGGTGGTGATCTGATGCAGCTTGCGCAGACGGTTTCCATGGCGTTCAAGGCGATATCCGGCAACAAGGTGCGCGCGTTTCTGACGATGCTGGGCGTCATCATCGGCGTGATGAGCGTGATCGTGCTGATCGCCATCGGACAGGGCACGACGGCCTCTGTCACCGAATCCATCGCTTCGATGGGCACAAACCTGCTCACCGTCTCCATCCAGACGCGGCGCGTGGGCATGGGCATGCCGGGTGGCTTTGGCGGCGGCAGCTCGTCCGGAAAGGGCACGGTCATTTTGACGCTCGACGACATCCTCGCGCTGGAGGACGACGCATCCATCCAGTGCGTTTCCCCGACGACGAGCGGCAGCCTGACGGTCAAAGCGGGCAGCACAAACACCACCGCGACGGTGATGGGCGTGCTCCCGGCCTATGCGCAGATCGTCAATCAGGGCGTGCAGAGCGGCCGATACATCATCGACGCGGATGTGGACAACCGGAGCGCCGTGTGCGTCATCGGTCCGGATCTGGCGGAGGATCTCTTCGGCAACACGAACGTGGTCGGCAACACGCTGCACATCGACGGGCGCAAATTCAAAATCGTCGGCGTGCTGGAAAGCAAGGGCACGTCGATGGGCGGCAGCTCGGATGACAGGCTGATTCTGCCGTTCACGCTGGCGCAGCGCATGCTCGATTCGACGACGATCGCCTCGATCTACATTTCCGCCGTCGATTCGGCGAGCGTGGACGCGGCGCAGGAGGTTGTGGAGCGCTTCCTCTACAAGAAATATCAGAACGACAGCACGTATTCCGTTATGAACCAGACGCAGATGCTGGAAACCGCCAACGAGACGGCAAGCACCCTGTCGCTGATGCTCGGCGGCATCGCGGGCATTTCGCTGCTGGTCGGCGGCATCGGCATTATGAACATCATGCTCGTCTCGGTGACGGAGCGGACGCGGGAAATCGGGATTCGAAAGGCCATCGGCGCGAAACGAAAAAACATCCTGCTGCAATTTCTGATTGAATCCATCGTCATTTCCGGCATGGGCGGTTTGCTCGGCCTCGGCGCGGGCTATCTGCTGATGCGCGTGCTGGAGGATGTGCTGGGCATGACGCTGACGATGAGCGCGGGCGTTGCGGAATTGGCAATCGGGTTCTCGATGGCGGTCGGCGTGATCTTCGGTCTGTACCCGGCTGACAAGGCCAGCAAGCTCAAGCCGATTGACGCGCTGCACTATGACTGAGCGCACGGGAGGCGGCATGATGCAGCAAAAAGAGAGCGCCGCAAGGCGGGCGCTGAGAAAGAAACGGGCGAGAAAGCGGGCGATTCGCCTTGCGGGCGCGGCCGCGCTGGCGGCGGCGCTGGGCGCGCTGACGGTGTGCGTCATCCTGCCCGGCATGGACGGCGGGCAGGGCGCGGACGAGCCGAAGGCGCAGGAGCAGACCGCGACGGCG